>Ga0256405_10005489_pt1 | contig 21801 bp, 16 predicted proteins | sample RumenRJG_02DNA_FD_189096 | JGI IMG/M metagenome (GOLD analysis project Ga0256405, IMG submission 189096) | Bovine rumen microbial communities from Lethbridge, Alberta, Canada - RJG_02 | ecosystem: Host-associated > Mammals > Digestive system > Stomach > Rumen | place: Canada: Alberta... | reverse complement strand
AAGATGTTTCGAAGATCAAATTGCAGTCGTTGTCTCTTGTCGACACATGGCCAGTCGAATCCGGTTGCCCCATTCCGCTTTCCGCCGTTATGAAATATTTTGCCCGTTCCGGTTCTTATGATCGAAAGGAAACGAGACTGCAATTCAAAAAATACCTCGAAGAATGGCTCGAAGATTTTAAGCAGACGCACCAGAATTTTTCTCCAAAGGAGATCGAACCGAATGTCTTCGACCGGATATTCGATGCGCTGGTGTCGCTCCAGTCGTATACCATTTCTGTGGATGTGCTGAAAAATCAGTTCCTGTATGAGACGGACCATGCGGAGACGGAGGAAAATTCCAGTATAGAACACCTTTTTACCCGCTTGAATACCATGGGATCACCTATTTCTCCCTATGATCTTCGATATTCCGCAATCAAGGCGTATTGGGGCAACATCAAAGATGCCAATGATGAAATTGCTTCCTCAATCATGCCGGCTGCGCATTTGGCCGTCCTTGCATTTCGCCTTGGTCTGACTCTGGCTTCCGGAAAAAATGGATTTGCCGATACCCCGTCCATTCCGGAAATCCGTAAGTTGGGGAAAGATCACAGCACGGAGGCTTATCGGATCATTTGCAGCCTGTATCGGGACAACGGACACCTGCTCCGGCAGGTCATTCAGAAAGTTGAAGCAATGTTGAATGTCGGCTCGGAAGACAAGCCCGACGGACTTCCTCCGGTCCTTCGAACGTCGATCATCCTGAACTCCCCCGATGTTTACCTTGCCTTGATGTATCTGGCATATCTTGAAATCCAAGGTGCCGATTTCGATAATTGCAATATTCAGGGAATGGCATTGTGGCTTCATTGGCTCAGTATTGGCGGGAAGAAACAGAATGTCGATTTCCTGAAGAGCGCTTTGGAAACTTTGTCTCCTTTGGAGTTGAAAACAAAACTGCAGGAACTCTGCAATAAGGAACAGTTAATCCCTCTGCTTCCACAGTTCGATATCGGAGACTATCAGGACCAGACGTGGCGTATCGATTCATTAGAAGAGAAGGATTGGAAACCTTTACTGGATTTCTGCCTGTGGAACAGGGAACTGCTGATTTTCAGCGAGCGTCAATATTTTAACAAAACGTTCTGTTATGATCCCGCGCAACAGAATTTTCTGCAAGGACACAACAAGCCATGGGATTGGGATCATATCGTGCCCCAAGCATGGGTCATGAGACGAGGCAAAGCAATGGGGCCGTGGAAAGGCCTTTGTCAGGAATGGTTATGGACGAACGGAAACTTTGCTGCGATTCCATTCAGCATCAATCGAGGGAAAAGCGATGCTGCAGAATGGCAGGAATATTGTTCGCATTCCGACGAATTGCAATTCGATTCCCGGATATTGAAGTTGCAGGAATCAAATTTGACCTATGCGGAAGAGTCCGCCAAGTTATTTGCAGATGTTTCCTGGCATCGCATCTTGAAGATTTACAACGGCTGGTATGACCGGGTCAAAGACCTGATTTAACGAGTAAGGAGGCAACATGGAAAAGAAGTATGTGGCGAAGTTGGAAGAAATCGTGGAGAAGCTGCGGACAGCCGATGACCGCGAGGCGCATCGGATTTTAGACCGCTTGCAGAATGGGGCGTTCCTGCACAAGGCAGCCGTCAGTCTGGTAAAAAAGGATTTTTCGCTCGATCAAAGAGAAGCAATTGTACTGCTCGCTTTTGCGATCCCGCAGGACAGGACCGGGCTGAATGTCAGTCATGGTCACGGATTCTACTACAGCTGGTACAACAGTAAGGTCGCGAACCAGGTTGAAAAAATATCCATTGCCATTGACTGCACCAGCCTGAAAAAGGTCGTTATGCAAATCGCCCATACAGAACACAAGCCAACCAGTGGTTTGAACTTTGCCGATTTTGCAATAACGCCCCCCGCGGAACTTAAGGCCATCGTCGATGGCCTCGAAGGATTCACCGAACAGAAGCCGGGGCTGTGGATTAGACCGTTGGGCGAAATCAGAAATCTCGCCCAGGCAAAACGCCTGATCAAGCCCGTCTGGGATGTTGTTTACAATGCCATCGCCCCTTTCGGAGATGCCTGGTAAAACACCGGTGAGGAATCATATTCCCCTCTGACAGGAAAACTGTTCAAAAACTGACCTGCTGTGTTCAATAAATGGATGCGGCAGGTTTTTCTTTTTCCCGGATTTCTGTTCGAAAGCAGTTGGCATGGAATTTGCTTCTATGAATTCATCAACTAACGAAAGGGCACAGACTATGGAATGGAAAACGGAAAATTTGAGCGGATGCTTGGTGATCACGAAAGACGGCGAACACGTCCCGGTATATCATCATCAATTCGAAATGCCGGCGCGCAATGCGATCGGTCCAAACGCGAAACGGAACATCCTGAAAGCCGCGGAGTGCGATTACCCGGATATTCGGTGCACGAAGCATTCGTGGACATACTACATCTCCTCGCGCATTGAACCGCACGAGCAATTTTGTTTCCGCCGCCAAGCTTTTCCCGGAATCGGATACAGCATTACGCTCAAGAATGATAATCCCGCGTCGTACATAGCCTTCTGGCCAGATGACGGGTGTGTAGAACATCCGAAAGAATTTCCGGATTTTCTGAAGCAAATGACTGAAAACCAATACGATGATCTCGCATTGAGTTTCTGCGCGCTTCCCGAGTTGCTCCCTGAGATAAACAGGGTTGCCCAACTCCGCCATTTGACTTTGATGGAGTGTTCCTTCGGCAACAACGAAGAAGTATTTCAGGAAATCGGCCGTATGGAACAGCTGCGCGGCCTTTGTTTACACGGAGCATTGTGCGGATTACTGGACACGGCTGCGGTTGGAAAACTCTGTAAACTTAAAAATTTTGAGACACTATGCGTGCGCACCGGTTTCCCGATTTCTGTCGATGCCGTTCGGGAGCTCGGGAAACTGAAAAACTTGCGGGCGCTGCAGTTGGCACTTTGGGGAAATTGCCGTATTGAGCATGAACGACATGCCGCGCTTGTTTCCGCCCTGTCGTCACTGCGATCACTCGAAAATTTGGAATTTCTGGTTTTGGATACCAGACCGCGCCTGTCGCCCTGCGATCTGGAACTCCCGCCAAGATTGAAGTATCTCGAACTGGATGGCAACGTTCATCGTCCTTATCCTTCATTGAAAAAACAGGAACGAGAGGGATGACGAACTCTAACCCATAAGCATTTCCGACAGTCAAACTGTTCAAAAACAGACCTGCTGTGTTCAAGAAATGGATGCGGCAGGTTTTTCTTTGCCTGGATTGCGTGGGTAAAAAACAATTGGCACGGAATTTGCTATGAAAGAAGCAGCGGTGTTCGAGTTTAGTGCAAAATTCATAAATGGAGATATTGCTTATGGAAATTAATGTTGTCATGGTCCGGATCGAGCCCGGGAAAGGGGTGCTGGGAGGTAAGATTTTTACCATCGAAGCGGAGGCGTGCTCCGATGGCCGCGATGCGGTGAAGGAAGCCGCGACGCAATGCGGGATCCCCGGAAATATATTGGAGAACCGTCCGTGTCCGCTGATGCTGCTGGACGAGGATGCCTGTCAGCGCGGCTGGTCCGATGAGATCGAGTATGAGGGGATCCGTTACAAGTTTCTGATCGAACATGATTCCTCAGTCCAGGCCTTTGATCCTTTCGATGAAGAATGACTTGGTAATGGAGACAGCTGTTCCGTGAACACCGAACTGCAAAATCAACTCTTTCAGGCGGCGCCGATCCGTCTGCATGTGAAGCGCGTTTACGAGAAATACAACAGCAATCTGAGCAAAACCGACGAGGCTCTGAAAGCCGCCCGGAACACGGTCCGGAAATATTTGGAATAAAAAAATAAACCCACCTTGAAAAATCAGATTCACAATGCTATTTTCAGCATTGAAATCGCTGAACGAAGGATATGATAATGCATCCCGAAACCAACAACATTCAAAGACTGCTTGATACGGTGGGTGCCGTTGTCCGCAGTTATGCCGAAAAAAGAAAAAAAACAGATGCGGACTTCAATATTTTCAGGGTCTGTCGGGTCGATCATTATGAAACCATCCATTCGGCAATACTGGCCGAGTGGATCAATCCGAACGGAAGCTGCGCTCTGGCAGAACCGTTTTTGCGGGCCCTTTTCCGGAAATTTAATATCGATTATCCTTTTAATTTTCAGAAATACCGCGTCCATACGGAATTTCTCATAACGGACAAGCGCCGGATCGACATCCTTATTGAAGACGGAACATACGCCGTTGCCATAGAAAATAAGATCTACGCATCCGACCAGAACAACCAGCTCAACGACTACAGCACCTATCTGAAACGGCAGTACCGGCCCGGATGCAGTATGCTGTATTACCTGACTCTCCATGGGCATGATCCGTCGGCATACAGCAGCAGCGACAGTTCAATTTATGAAAAAATATCATACCGGGATCATATCATTTCGTGGCTGGAGGAATGTGCGAAGATTGCCGCGGATCATCCGGTGATCCTGAACACAGTAAATCAATATGTCAATCACTTGAGATCAATAACAGGAATGACCATGGACAAGAATTTCGATAAGGAACTGGCGGAAATTATTTTTGCCAGCAAGGAAAATTATGAAGCGGCGCAAACGGTCGCAGACAACTTGGAACGGATCAAAAACAGCTGGAGGCAACGTTTCTGGGATGGCTTGCTGGCTGTTCTGGCGCAAAACGATGTCCCGGCGGCAGTTTCGGGAGATATGGCTTGGGTTGCCGAACATATTGATCCGGCCAGGCAGATCTCGTTCGGAATCGAATGGAATCGGTCTGCTCAGATATTGCGATGCGGCATTTTCTGCAGAGATCCGAAAAACTGTCGGCAATGGCTCACTGCGAACGAAGAAAATCTTCACAAAATAGCCTTTGAACTGCATGGGAAAGACGAAAAAGGCGACTGGTGGATCACGGGAGCCAAAACTTTTATGACCGGGATCGAATCTCCGGATTTCTGGTCGGAGATGGTCAGGAATAACAATGCGGAGGAACTTGGACGGCAAGCCGGCGGGAAAATCGCTGAATATATTGTCACGGCCCGCAAAGTTTGGAAACAGTTTTTTAATGCGGAATAACTCCTGGCGTTCAGATCAGTAATTGAACCTGATTTTCAAAAATTGAGCAGAGAAACTTGTTTGGCAAGTCGATTTCCTGCTCTTTTTCTTTGGCATGGAATTTGCTTTTATGACGGTATCGAGCAATGAAAGGATATCGTCATGAACAAAATCAGCATTTTCGTAAATCATTGGAACGAATACTTGGAGGGGAATTCGGAAATCCGCGGAACGGAACAGTATCCCCCGTTTTTCCTGATCGAACATTTCAAAAAACAAAACCTCCGGATCGGTCTTGAATGCGCGGCCAATTTATGCCGAAACGAGGAACCGTTTTATGAGTTCACCGCTTTCGATATGGAAACGGCTCTTCCAAAACGGATCACCATAACCGGGGAAGAAATCAGCCGGATCCTGGCTCCGCTTGCCGCCCGGCAGAAGGCAGTTTTCGAGTTTCTTTCATCCGGAGAACCCGGCGGTCTCCTTCCGGATTTCATCGGACAGATCACCAGACGGCTCCCCATCCGTAGCCTGTCCGATTTGGAAAATCTGCTGGCACTTTGCCGTCCGGGACCGCTGATGTATCTGAAAGATTATGAAGAGGATCGGCCTTGCCGTCTGGAAAAAGCATCGGAAATCGCCCGGCAGACCCGCGGGGTCCTGCTTTACAAGGAACAGCAGGAACTGGCCCTGGAACTTCTTACCGGTTGTTCGCCGGACGAGGCAATTCAATTGCGTGCAAAGAACAGCGGCCCAAAATTAAATTGGCTGGCGCGGAAACATCTCTTGATGCTCATTGCGAAACATTGCAGTATTCCCATGGCGGACGCGGAGAAACTGTACGAAGACTGGCATTATTATACTGGAGTGAATGTTCGGCATCGCGAAGTTGCAAAGGCGGCTTATGGCATCTATTTTCGCGCCTTGGAATATTTACGGGACAAAGGGGAAATTTCCCAAGACAGTGTCAAATGAACACCGAACTGCAAAATCAACTCTTTCAGGTTGCGCCGATCCTTTATGCAATGACCTTGAAAAGTCCGGCATGGAAAATCGGCGCTTCGGACGATCTGTTCCCGTTTCTGAACGAACTGTCGCTCGAAATCGAAAAATTCAACCGGCGATACCGGAAACGGGCCGTCCGGGTCATGAAGATCGCCATGGTCAGCGGAGAACTGGTCTTTCTGGTCCATCGGCAGATCCCAGCTATAGAGAAAAAGATCATTTCCGCACGGCACAGGATCCGGCTATACCGGAAGGAACTGCGGGCGGCATTCCTGCTCCGGGCGAAACACATGGGAACCACCGCGCTTTTCGAATCGACCCTGATCCCGGACTGGAAACGAACCATGCCGGACGATCTGGCGACCCTTCGCCTGATTTTGCAAGCGGCGGAAAAGTTTGCCGTTTCCAAAGGCGATTGGAATTCGCTTGCCGGCTGGTATAAGCGCTATCTGCATGACGAAGACGAAGCCATGCGCTGCCAAACCAATGCCACACACTGCGAGTGAAGCGGCAAGTCTTTCCAAGAACAGAAAAGCAAATCCGTTTTTTTGATGAAAAATATCGAAAATCTCTTTGCCTTTTTGGCGGTATGGAGTAAATTGTATCTTGTCAGCAGTTGAGAATGGGGATTCGGTTATTCCCATGCTGTCTGACCGCTCTTTTGACATGCAAAACAGTGCCCCGTTTTGCCCCGCGGAAGACGGAAAAATTCCCCGTTTTGACCCATTTAAAGGCAATTCTGGAGTCTGTATAAGAAGCATAGTTTTTGCATTAAAGTCGCAGAATGGCAGTAATTTACAGTTTTTTTTGAGCAAGAATGATGTTTGTCCGGCGTTCCCGCGCCGCGCACCATTTTCAGCCTCAAAAACCGCAAAATTGCCCCATTTTGCCCCACTTGATACGGGTAATATGTGCTTTTGCGTGTTATTTGCGGCGTGTCCTGTTTTACCGGAAATCCGTCAGATCGTCCTTATAGGTTTCGTAGTAATCCTTCCAGATCGCTCTCGCCTGCGTGATGCTGTTGACATACGGATCCAGGCACAACACCTGTTCCGCAAGCGAATGACTGCCTTCGTTCGCAGCCTGAACGATCATCTCATGCAGCGCGACCTGCCGACGGCAGATCTCCAACGGTCCCGGCGGAAGCGCTCCCACATGGATTGGACGGACTTCCCCTCCGATGGCGACCGCGGGAACATCCAGGACCGCTTCCTTCGGAAGATTGTCCACCGCACCGCAGTTCGGGGTCACGATGGCATCAAAATACAGCGGAGTATTGGTTTCAAAAGCCTTGATCACGCCGCAGGGGTTTTCCGCGTAGTAAGGGTGATCCGGGTTCACCGGGAACGGGGGTTTGTCATAATCCTTTCCCAGCAGACGGGTGATCTCCAGAACGTGCTCCTTTTTCTGGGCCATCTTGCGGTACATCTCCGTCAGTGCCTCGCAGCCCTGGGTTTCCCATTCCTCCTTCTCATAGAAGAACTGCATGTATTCGATGATGTGATCGTCGTAGCCGATGGGATACATCCCGAAGGTTTTCAGAACCTCCAGCGTAAAAACTTGAGGCGGGATGTTTTTGAAACGCTTTTTCCAGTATTCGGACCCGTTCACCATTTCCAGGAACTCTTTCATGCAGCTTTTTCCGGTCCCCTTCCGGCGGATGTCGAACAGCCAGTTCAGGTGGTTGACTCCGGCGGAGATCACCTCGAATTCTCCCGGCTGGTAGCCGAGTTCCTCCGCGATCAGACCGAAGGAACCGTGAACCTGATGGCAGAACCCGAGGCATTTGATTTTCCCGTAAGAGCGGAAAAAGGTGCAGAGGATCGACATCGGGTTCGTGAAATTCATCAATCTGGCTTCCGGGCAGTATTTCACCATATCGTCCAGTATTTTGCGGTACATGGAAATATTGCGGAGACCGTGGATCAGTCCGCCGGGACCGCCGTTTTCCCCTTTGATCTGGTGAACTCCATACCGGGTCGGGATCTCCAGATCTTTTGTCCAGTTGGCATAACGGTCCTTTTCGCAGGAACTGACGACATAATCGGCTCCGTCGAACGCCTTGACTCGATCGGTCGTGCTCATGATGCGGAGCGGATGTTCCGCCTTTTCGAAGATTTCACGGACGACCTTTTCCGCAGAGGCCAGCCTCGCCGGATCGGTATCCACAAGACGGAATTCCGCGTCCGCGAACACGGGATCGTGAAGCAGTTCTCTTGCAATGGAGATGACGAAGCCGGAACCGGCTCCCAGCATAACGATGTTCAGTTTCTTCATTGAAAATTCCTGTTTTTGTTATCTGTCAACGCGTCTTTGCTCAAACATCCAATCGAAATTTTTACGATTCTGAAAACACGGGATCCAGACATCGTGTCCGACTCCGGGGATTTCCATATACCGGTATGATGTACTGCCGGCTTTTTTCAAGGCTTCGACTGCATCACGGGAACAGGAAACCGGTATGACATCATCTATTTCGCCATGGTAAATCGTCAGGGGGACATCTTTCAATTTTACGACCTGTTCACGATCCACTCCACCGCATATCGGCATTCCTGCGGCAAAAAAATCCGGACGACGGCAAAGCAGATCCCAAGTGGCATAGCCCCCCATCGATACCCCGCAAAGATAAATCCTTTTTCGATCGACATGGAATTCAGTTATTTTGGCATCCAACAATTCAATCGCGTGCTGCATTTGCTTATTGGGGGACTCCGGCGCAACTGCATAAAAAGGCTTATTTGTCCACCATTCATTTGTGGGACATTGCGGCAGTAAAACCACACACTTGATTTTTTCTTCTTCCAGATATCTGGTGAGGGGTTCTGCAATATAGGTCAGCTGGGCTTTATTATCATTTCCCCGTTCTCCGGCTCCGTGAAAGAAAAGGAACAAGCAGAAATCCCCTGGCTGACCGGCATTGTAAATCCCCTGCCGGTAGCAGATCGTCCTGCGGTCCGATGCTGCATAAACCATTGGTTTCGTTCCAAATTCCTCTAATTCAATTATAGCCTCTCCTCTTTGAGCTTTCGTTTCAGGTTTTCCGCCAAGTTATGTATTTGGATGCGGCCAGAGTGACTTCGTGGACCAGATAATCATGTTCATAGGAATAGGTGGATTTGGCTTCGCCGCGAATTACTTGCGCCAGTTCGGTCAGCTGGATTTCATAGCGGTCGCGCTGTGGCGGGAAACGGAGCGTATGGATGCCTTTCGGGAACAGCCCGCTGTCTTCGGACATGGTCAGTTCGATCTCCACGCTTCTGCCGTCGAAACGCTCAAAGGGGTTGAACTTGATCGTGCCTTTAGTCCCGGCGATTTTCATGGTGCGTCCGTTGGTGGTGCAGGCGTCCTTGGAACAGGAGCTCAGCGTGGCCAGCGCGTGCGGATATTCCAGCACCGCCATGCAGTTGTTCCGGATCGAATCCGGATAGCCCGGCGCGGATTTCAGGAACGACGTCACGTTGTCCGGACGGCCCATCGCCGCGACGATGAAGTCGATCAGATGACAGCCCAGATTGTACATGATCCCGCCGGAAAACTGTCCAATGTATTTCTGGTAGATTTCATTGCCGTAGCTGTGGTTCATATCCGCTTCGATCTCAAATACTTCGCCAATCAGTTTTTCGTGGACGGCGCGGATGCAGAATTGGAACGCCGGATTGCCGCGAAACATGTAACCCATCTGGAACGGCAGGTTTTTCGCTTTGCAGCCGTCCAGCAGTTTTTTATACAGCGCCAGATCTTCCCCGGCGGGCTTGTCCATGTGCATGGCCAGACCGTGTTCCATGCACTGGAGTGCGACCGGAACCAGGTCGTTGTTCGGCACTTCGACCGTCACCGCTTCGAGTCCGGGATAATTCAGCGCTTCGTCCAGACTCAGTTTCCGGTGATCCGCATAAAGACCCTCGTTGAAGAATTGAGTCAGATGTGGAGTTTTGCAGAAATCCCGTTCGTCCACATATCCAATCAAATTGAAGAGATCGGGACGTTTTTTCAGCGTGGCCCACTTGCCTGCGGCATGTTCGTGGCGGATTCCGATCTGGATGATATTGACTTTTTCCATTTTCAGTCCTCCTTGAGCAGACTCCAGTCGAACAGAATTCCCATCGGGGGATCCGGGTCGTGCAGCAGCGTGTTGTAAAGAGCGGTGCAGTCCGCGGGATTGAGTGTCTTATGGATCAGCGAGGCGAAATCGAACCGGCCCGTGGCGAGATATTTCAGGATCACGTTGTAATCGTCGTGTTCGGTCCATTCGCCGGGTCTTGATTCATTGGCGGGACGGTTGCTGGTGTGGGCACCGATCAGCGTGATGCCGGGCAGATGCACATCCCGGTAGAAATCGATCGGACAATCCGATATGCGGGTGCAGCCGAGCAGGGAAATACGGCCCATTTTTGCGGTATAGCCCAGCGCCTGCTTCAAGGCGGCCGCCTTGCCGGTCACTTCCACTACGGCATCGACTTTCTTTCCACCGTTGGCAGCACAGAGTTTTTCCGTGAAATCCGGGTCACGCGGATCGAATACCGCATCGGCGCCGAGCTTGAGCGCCAATTCACGGCGTTCCGGCGAGAAGTCGCAGCCGAAGACCGGAGCCGCACCGGAATATTTCGCCGCCTGAACGGCGATCTGTCCCAGAATGCCCAGTCCGGCGATCATGACCGATTCGCCCATCTGAATCTTCAGCCGGCGCACTCCCAGCATCGGGAACGACGCGATGTGAGCAATGGCGGCATCTTTCAGATCGACCCGGCTGTCGGCGATCTTATGCGCGCCTTTCCATACCGGCGCGGCCGGACTCATGATATACGAACGGTGTCCGCCCCACGGCGCGATCACGGCGTCGCCAACGGCGAAATTCTTCACATCACTGCCGACCTTGACCACTCGGCCGACTGCGCTGTATCCGGGATAAAACGGAAATCCCTGGCTGGCGTTATTGGATTTTCCGGAAATCCAGGCGCATTCCGTGCCCGCGCTGACAGCGCTGTAAAGCGTTTTTACCAGAATATGATCCGCCGGCAGGGTATTATCATCCCACTCGACGGGTTCCAAAATGACTTTACCAGGTGTCCTGGCCACGATGACTTTCATATTCAGCATCTATCCATCCTCCGTTTTTGGTTGTTCAATATAAAGTCCATCCTCGAAAGGACGTTGGGTTTCAACATTCTCACTTATCCGAAAGAATGATCTGCGGATAAAGATGCGGTTTGTTGAAAGCCGTGGTGCCCTGTGCGGTGGTCGTAAGCATATTGCTGACATTTGCATTTCCATCCCGGTCATTCAGGAACAGTGCGACTCCCATGCAGTGATTGTTTTCCAGCCGAGCCGGAAGCAGGTATTTCGCCGGGATCGACAGTTCGTAGATATAACCCGTTTTTGTCCTGGTGAAATTGCAGGGGATGTCATCGGCAAAAGTCATGTCTTTCGGTGCCGCCAGACCGAGAGTCAGCTGGATGTCCGGGCTTTTCCATCGGAAGACACGGGCGCTTTTTCCATCCTCGGACGGATAAACGTTATAGGCATAATCATCTTCGTCAAATACCTTGATGCCTTTTTTGCGCGCGTTGCAGCATGTATCGATGAACAGTTGGAAGCTGTCATTGTTCCAGCGCTGAGTCGGCTTGAGCTCTTTGTAGAAAAATTTGTCATCCCGAACCGTGACTCTGATGCGGAAATTATCCTTATCCCAGGCAAACTGGGCCATTGCGGAGAAATCTTCGGGTGTGAAATTGTTTTTTCCGGCGTTGTTCATCGGGATTGCGGGAATACCATCCCAGTTCCCTTTGAATTGTTTGACTGCTATTCCCCGGAATTTCTCCTCGGATTCGATCTTTTTTGATCCCGATTCGATCGTATAGCGAATACCCGATTCCGCAATTTTGTCAAACGAAACCGGCGTAGTAAGTTGGCTTGTGAACGAGGTGGTGCCGAACGGCTTCAGTTCCGCTTTTTCGGTTTTTCCGTTGAGGGTCAGGGTCAGATTTTCTTTGCGTGCCGTAAGATTTGTCACGCTGAATTCCGCATGAGTGCAGGAACTGAGCTTTACATCGAATTTGACCGGGATCGAATCATCGCCGATGACCGATGCATTGCTCAGGATCTTGACATAGCGGTCAACTTCGCCGGGCTTGCCGCGCAGGAAGAACGGAAACACGGAAACAGGAAATTCACCGTCTTTCCGCGGAGTGCGCCTGACGCCCATCATATCGAAGATCTCGACATCATCCGGCAGATCGGCTTTCGCCCACGCACCCGACTTCAAGCCCTGTTCCATTTCGGGCGAGTAGTTCCAAACCGCCGCAACGGGACGCCCCTTCTCATCCTCCCAGATCAGGCATTTCGTGTCTTTCGCGAATGAAACATCTTTCACGAAATCCTTCACATTGCCGAGCAGCATGGAAAGAGTATTCGGGACTTTCTGTCCGGCGCGGGGACGCATCTGCACATCGAGATCGAACGTTCCGGCTCTGTCATACATGGAGGAACAGGAACTCAGGACCTGATTCGGTTTTGTCATGAAAATCATCCACGAACGCATGAACCAGGCGGCGCCCAGTTTCTCGGTCCAGCCCATATCGTAGGAGAGCGAGCATCCTGTGTTCCATCCGCGGCTGTCCCAGTTTAAAACTTCCAAGTTCCATTCCAGAACCTGATACGGTCCCCAGTGCATGCCTTCACCGAAATAATATTTCACATCCTTCAGACCGTGCTTGTCTTCCACGACATCGACCAGAGCCTTGAAATTCTGTTCGATCGCATTGACATCGTAAGTATAGGTATGAGTATGAATGACCTCTATGGGCATTTTTCCTTTGAGGCGGGTCAGCAGTTGATCGATCTCGCGGATCCCGTTTCCGATCGTCATATTGCAGGCTCCGCCCTCGCCGAACATGGCTTGTGGATAGACTTTTTTCACGCCTTCGCGGATCGCAAGGACCCAGTCGACGTAATGCGGATCGCTCTTGAGTTCCTCCACGAATTCGGAGCCCGCGATATAGATGCGTCGCGGAGAGGATTTGCGGACGATTTGTTCCGTGACATCGACGAGTTTCTGCCGGTATTCGGGAGTCCAGCCTCCTTCGCAGAGCCGGTAATCCAACAGAAGTCCGGTATTGTGCTGCTCCATCTTTCTGGTGTAAGTTTTCGAATTTGAAAAGGACAGGTAGGAATAGTTATGATCTTTCAACGGCTTGCAGCCGGGAAACAGCTGCTTGAGCAGCTGCACCGACCGGGGAGAGACCTTGGATCCGATAAGCGAATCAAGAAGTTCGAAATTATATTTCCGGAGCAGTTTGTCAAGTTCGGGTGTCGAGTACTCACAGTGTGTATGACATCCGATCCCCAGATACATCCATCTCCGTATCAATTCCTCAAAGCCTGTTTCTACATCCATGTAGCAGAATCGTGCGAGATCGTATAGCATTGAAAACATATTTCTCATTTTATGCTGATTCCGGAAGAACGGCATGACGCTGAAACGGGAAAATTCCGTATATTTCTTCCCGTCAACTTCGAAATCGGTCTGGACGATATGTACGCCGTCCGGGATTTTTCCGTCAAGCTCCAGCGGGATCTCCGGATGCTCCTGTCCGGAAAACTTGAAATCGTGAACCGATTTCGCAAGTTCTTCCCCGAACATGTTGCGGATCGTCACGGTCATTTTTCCGGAGACTTCCGGTTTCAGCGTGGCAAGACGCATCCGGGCATTGATCGGATCGCCGCTGCGGATGAAATCATCTGGTGCGGAGGTCATCAGCCTTGCCGTTGCGGGCGAAACATCGAACGGAGTCGCTTTATTTCCTTTTTCCAGCTGAAAGCCATCCACATAAACGACAGCTTTTTCCGGATTTTTCGATGTGTTCACATAGAAACGGAATTTCAGCGCACTGACGGATGGAACTTTGAATGGAACAGAAACCCGCTTCCACTCTTTTCCGACAGGAAACACTTTTTGGATGTAGATTACCGGATTGCTATGTGCACCGGCTGTGATCGTGACCCTGCATCCTGGTGAATCGCTTCTGACATACATGCTTGCCGTATAGCTTCCCGGTTCGGCTGAAATTGCCGCAATATCGATCAAATTGCGTGGAAGGACCGGGACTTTCAGACAGTAATCCCCGAATTTCGGATTTTCGCTGGAAAGAGAGAGTTTTGCACCTCTCCAGAGAGGACCGTTCGCATAAGAACCGATATAATTGAGTCCGCGCGCAAGATAGGGATTCGGGACCAGATTTACGGAAGGCGAAGTTTCCGTTTTCAGCGCATCGGCTTCCTGCAGATCGACTGCTCCGGAACGGGCTTTCCCGCTCCACTCCAGAAAGTCGAATTCCAGTTCGTTGACGAATTTCTGCTGATCGCTCTTCTCCACAAGACTGCCGAACATGAACTTTTTTCCGGGAGTCAGATACAGGTTTTTCGGGGATAGAGATTTTACCGTGAAGGAATCCGCTGCATGGATGCAGTTTACCGTGATCGGCTGTATTTTTCTGATCCGATCCCATTCTTTCTCCGGGAAAGTTTTTTCTTCCCCTTCGATCAGACACGATTTTGCCTGCGGTACACCCAGAAACATTGCCAGAAACGCTTTCGGTTTGCTTTCCGGACGGGAATATTCCAGTTTTACCCGGAACTTGTTGTCCGGCATGAGTTTGACTGTCAGCGTATAACCGCACAGAAGTTCCGGTTCGCCGGGCTTATGGAACGGGATGTCTCCTTTCACAATGATCGCGTTTGCATCCTTATCCACGGAAAAAGTGCTGACTCCGGTTTTGTTTTTGGAATAAGAATATGGAACTTTTTTCACATCCCTTTCGCTTCGGATCTCATTGTCGAAATAAGAGGAAAAAGGTGTATTTCCGTAAAAGTAAATATATGCGGTTTCCCTGCCGGAATTCAGGATGCGGATATATCCGTTCGGATTCACTTTAACGGTTTTCGCACCGAAACGGAAACAGTTCCCTTTTTCATCCAGAAACGGCTTTGATTTTTCGGCTGATTTTGTTTCTTTCCGGACAAACGGTGCTTCCGGATTTATCAGCGGAAGCGCGGAAGGTTCTCCTGCCGCGCACAGGGAAACTGCGAGCAGAAATCCGTATAAGATGCGATGTTTTGGACTCATGGATGTTATGCCTTTCCTTGATTTATGTAGTTATTGCCTTGAAAAACTGATGCAGTATCTTTCATCATAGTCTGTTTTTTGAAGACGGAACATTTTCCACTGTACGGTATTATGTGCCTTTGCGGCAACGTGCCCGTCCGCAAAGAGAAAGTTTGAATTGTTACCATGCACTGTCAAATCTGCAACATAGATATCTCCGGTTTTAGTTACAGGGTTGAATTTCGAGTGCCAGTATTTATGTTGATAGAAAAGTGTGCAAGACAGATATTTTCGACCGAAATACTTGAAATCGCCTTTTTCCGCCAGGATCGCGAATGAGGATGGCTGTCTGACAGCAGTGGTCTTACATCCGGAAGCCCCTGCGAAAGCTTCACCAAGTCCGTATCCATAATAACCGTTTGAAGTCCCATTTACACCATTCATTACATATGAGTTGTTGTAGTCGACATTGAAAGTGGTCGATGGCAAATTATTTCCAGCAGCGTCCGGATCGTTACTGATACTGCGGGCGGGGCAGAGACTGATCTCCCGACGGGTGGCATTCCCAGACACTGTGATTGTTTTATACGGAAGAACGCCCATCTGCATCATAAGATGTCTCCAGTGCCATACCTGGTTAGGTTGGGTGTTAGCGGGGCGCCATGGATAATAACCGTTGCTTGAATCCGTATAATTGTGGAAAGCGAGTCCGAACTGTTTCAGGCTGCCTGTGCAGAATATGGCTTTTGCTTTCCCCCGAGCAGAATTCAATGCCGGCAAAAGCATCCCTGCCAGGATTGCGATGATTGAAATAACTACAAGCAATTCAATAAGTGTAAATTGTTTTAAGTTTCCTTCTCCAATCCGGTTCCCGCTTCTGCATTTTTGATTTTTCTTGTCCATTTTTTCCTCCTGTGAAGATTTTTTATTGTATGTTTCGAATTTCAAATGGAATTGCGCTGTGAACGGGCTCGGAATCTGGTTCCCAGAGCGCGTCATACATGGCTTCGCCGAAAAATTTTCCGGCGGATCCGACATCGAAATCCATGATCCAGCCATGAAAACCGGCCACCTTTTCGGACGCAAAATTCGGCATCACACATAAACACTGCGGCGAATAGTCCATAAGTCGTTCATAAGCATGGAAAATGAAGCCCACAAAAATCACCGTATCAAAATTTTTACCTTTTTCGCCGGTATTATTCAGGATGTGTCCGATTATCTGCGCATGGGTATCGGCATAATATTCCGCGCATTCGAAACTTCCCGAATAATGTTCCAGGGTTTCTTTCATGACGGAATTCCAGCCGTTGCCCAGCGGGGACACCGCCAGGATCCGGCGGCGGCCTTGTCCGGCCAGTTTTTGCATCAGGGAGGCAAAATTATTTTTGATATCGAAATAAGCGGAAACGCGGCCTTCCGGACGGATGCCGCCGAAAATTCCCAGCGGAACCGAGGCCGAACGGCAGAATTTGATACCTCTTTTCATGATCGCATCCGTCGGTACTGTCAGGACGACCCCGGAAAAATTACCTTTCCGCAATTTCTGATCCAGCTCGTCATAAGTGCTGAACCTGAGCTCGGAGATACCCGTCTGATTGCCGTTGCGGCATAGGTTCCCCAATTCATAAACGGAATGGAAACGCATGAGAATGTAATATCCGAAATCATATTCACACATCCCGTTGCCCACGATCTGTGCGGCGACCCGGATATTCAATCCGGAGAAATCCCTGCGGCAGGAAACATATCCGCCGCCGCTGCTGGGAACCAGCCAGCCGTTTGCCACCAGGGTCTGCACCGCGCGCATCACGGTCGGGGCGGTGCAGCCGAATTCCTTCGCCAGTGCGCGCAGCGGCGGCAGCCGTCTGCTCTGTTCTCCGTCGGCCAGAATCATATCTTCCAGTTTTTGCCTGATATTCAGAAATTCTTTTTTCATTCCAGATGACTCACTATGTAACAAACACTTTAACGATCTTCTCGATATTATAATGCCCTGGAATCCATTTGTCAAGAGAAAAAAGAAAAAAAAGTTTCAAGTTAAACGAAAAAGTTAGAAGCACGCCGGTAAGAGGGAAAAGTGCGTTTCGTTTTGCATAACTGGATGATGCGGCATAGTAAGAAGAGATGGCCCCCTCACGGGAGGAGGTGCATTTCCTCTTACAAACTTTTCAGGAGGAGTGCTACGCGCACATTATTTTTCTCTGGTTTCCCGCGGGGACATCCGCTGGATATTTGATTCTATCATTCGTTGTGCCAGCCGTAATATCCGGTCCATAATTCGGTCGGGGAAACAGTTGCTTCGCGGGTTTTCCGGGAATATGGGATCATTTCGCCCCACAGATCGTCCAGACTGATTTCCGCCATGCAGGTGGAATAATCTCCGGCGCCATAATAAAGCCGGACAGTGTTTCCTTCCAGGATCGCCCCGCAGGGGAAAATCACATTTTCACGCCAGAACAATTCCATGTTGCCGGTTTCATAATCCGCTTCCGGCACCAGCAGCGGTTTCGGTGTCATGGCGAGGATCTGAAACGGATCATTTTTGGCCAGCAGGACCGCCCCGCAAGTGTAGCGCGAACACCATTTTGCCCCGTCCGGATAGGTAATCTCCCGGGCCGGATCGTCGTCCACCGCATGGAAGAAAAGCAGATAACCTTTATCGGTTTCGACCGGCGGCGCGGCGGCCCCGATCTTGAAGGTGGCGAACGGCACATCCTCCACGCCCAGCAGCAGTTCCGATTCCCCCCAGTGGATCAGATCCGTCGAATACGATGCCCAGATGCAATATTGCGGATCCGGGGTGACGACAGGCAGGATCACAGGCCGTTCCAGACGCCAGTATCTGCCGTTAATCTTATACGGACACAGCATCAAGTTCCGCTGGGCGGGAATGCCGAGGCAAATCACCTCGAAATCGTCGCCGCCTTGCCATACGGCGGATCCGGGGCGTTCCCCGTGCAGGGAATTGAAACAGAAACTCAGATACAATTTGTCTTCCAGCACGGTCAACCGGGCATCGTTCACCCAGCCAAGTTCTTTCCCTTTCCAATGGAATGTGATCGGCTTTTCATGAACCTCCCAGTGGATCCCGTCCTCGCTTTCCGCCAGACCGGTACCGGAATCGACGATGCCTTTGTTGCGGTCGTTGCCGCGAAATCTGTCATACCGGAACGCCATGTAGTAACGGCCATGGAATTTTGTGGTCCCGGCATTGAATGCAAGGTCGCAGGGGAAAGGCACGGCAGATGCAGTCAGCAAGGGATTGAGGCTGCATCGTTTCACTATCGGCGAACTTTTCAGGGGGCCGACCGGAGCCTTCGGTTCGAATGGATTGAAGTAGTTTTCCATGTTATTTTTTCTTTGGTTGAGATCGGTAAGAACTTTCAAATATCTTCATTTGCCGGCTGTGATATGGAACAACCCGAACTTGCCGGGTTCCACCCGGAATTTGAATTCCCGTTCCGCGGCAAAACTTTTACCCGTATTCAGGTCCAGGACCTTTGCCTTGCCATACGGCAGCATGACCGCGGTCGAAGGCTCGGCTTTAAAGTAGTTCCCCGCCAGAAGCAGCATTTCATTTCCCCGCCGGACCATGCTGCAGAGCATTTTGCCGGTGCGGTCTTTGACCTCGGAATATTCGCCGTTGATCAGCAAGTCCTCGTAAGGGGCAAGTTTCTTGACCGCCAGCGCGTGATAATAAAAATCCAGCGGCGAATCGGCGAAGTAGCTGAACTGGAAATACAGGATGCCGCCGGCGCCGTTCATCAGCGCTTCCAGGACGATCGGTTCGACCCAATGGGAATCATATTCCCCGTAGCATCCGGTGGTGAGCCAGGGCAGGATGTCGCGCTTGCCGATCTGCCGGTAATTGCTCCGGATTGACCGGTGGATCTCCTCCGGATGGGCGCCCACGTACAAACTCGGCTGGGCGGTTTTGACGATCGCCGGATAAACATCGCTGAAACGGCAGATCCCATACCGGCTTTCGCAGTCCAGCCCATACAGATGCAGCACGGGCATGGGAATGGAGGCTTCTTTTGCTGCTGCGGCCAAAGCGGCGGAAATGTCGGAAATCAGCCGTTTCCCGCAACTGTACATGTATTCGGTTTCGCTCAGACCGGATTTCTTTATGGCTTCCACGCAGCGCGAGCATTCCTTGGCGGAACGGCGGAACGCACTGCCGAAACATTCGATATCCAGCAGCACATGGTCCGGTTTGCTCATGACCGCACAACGGGCGATCCGTTCCATTTCCTGCCGGTAGAATTTGCCTGTGTAACTGGGACAGACCAGTTTGGATGCGGGGCTGGTGATACAGAAAACTTCCGAACCTTTCTTGAGTTTCCAGAGGAAATCATGTACCGATGAGTCGTTCATGAAGATCTTCAGTCCGGCCTGCCGCAGCTGTTCATATTTCCGGGTCATCCGGGCCCGCACGGCTTCGGAGCGGCCGACGTAATACCGGGGAAACACACCGGCGCTGTTGAAGCCGAAACACCGATAGTTTTTCAGGAATCCGGGATAGGTTTCCATCAATGTTTCCGAGTTCATCCACGCCAGGCATATCGGAATTTTCCGGAAGGTTTTGAACTCCGGCAGTGTGACGATTTTGAGGGGCAGGGACTGTTTGAACCCGGTCTTGCCGTCATACTCCACATAAATGTTGGCCGGAGGCAGACGGTCCGGAGTGTCATTGCCGCTGAGGATATAAATATATTTGAGCTTGAGTTTTGCGTTGACCGGCAGACGGAACCGGTTGTATTTTTTTCCGTCAATGGTGATTTTTTCCGCCTTGAAATTGTGAACGGTCAAGGGTTCCGGCAGTTCCAGGACGACCTCGGCTTTTCCGATTTTTCCGGGTTCCTGCCGATAGTCGGTGATCTCGATCTCCTGCGGAGCCGCCACGCCTTTGACGATGGCCAGTTCCGGCACACGCGGACCTGCGGTCAGACCATCGTTCGGGACGGCAAAGCCTTTGCCCTGATAGGCACGGTTGAACCCGGCATCTTTTTTCTCCGCGGCAATGACCGCCATTTCATCGCTGAAGAAATGCACATCGAGCGTAAGTTTCACAATGATATACCGGGCATCCGCCTTGACCGGCAGTTTGAATGTTTTGCAGACGCTTTCGCGGTAGGGGTGGTCCTCCGGATAGTAATAGGTCGTGACAAAATCGCTTTGCGAAGCTTCGGCTGGAGCCAGCTTGTTCATTTCCGATGCGGCAAAGAAAGTTTCGCCGTCTTTGGAGACCAGCACCTCGAATTTCTTCGGAAAACGGAAATGGGTGGTGGCGCCGCCCAGGGCACGCAAGGCGATGTAATCCACGGGGGCAACTTTCCCCAGATCGATCCGCATGAGCACTTTGCTGAAATCCTTGTTCCCGCTGCCGAAAAAGCCGACGGCTTTGCGGTCGAACCAGATCTTGTCGTCACTGTGGCTGGAAAGCGAACCGTCGGTGAGGTCAAGTTCGTCATTGCCCGCTTCCCCCTTCCGGTCTTCCGTCAGCGGATAAGCCGGACGGGGAATGAATTTTACCCTTTTTCCCAGGACCAGGTTCTTCCGGTTCAGAGTCAGGTCGAACCATCTCCGGCGGTTGTCCCGCACCGCCGGAGAAGCTGCCGAAAAAAGTTCCTTCGGGATTTTATTGGCGGTTTCCAGTTTCACGGGGAACGGCATGGTGAAATAACTTTCCACACCGTCAAGGTTTGCAGCCGCGATCAGCCGGATTTTGGCAGCAGTCGTATCCAGCGAATAAGCATCATCAGTGACCTTCACGCTGGCGGAATAACACTTTTTATTTTCGTTGTAAACCATCTCGATGGACGGTTCCTTGCAAAGCCGGAAATCCTGCAGGTTCCGGCTGCCGCGCGCCATGATGAAGACCCGGACTTTCACCGGATTGGCGCACCGGGCCGGGCGGAAGATTTTGAAGTGAAGCGTATCGCCGGCTTTCAACGCTCCTGCGGCGGGCTCCTTGACTGCAGTCAGACTGTTTTCCGGCGCTTCAGAAATCTCATAACTCCGGTAATTGATCCAGGCGCCGTCTTTATTGCGCGCACCCCATTGATTGATGGAAAGGGCGAAGGTCTTGTCGATCCGGGGCGAAAAGGTGTTGATGCCGGAAAAGATCACGCCGAACGAACGCCGGTCGAAATCCGACACGCTGCCGACCCAGGCATTGGCATTGGAATTTTCCATGCCGTCAACCTTGATCTGGAGATATTTTCCCTCGGGTATGGGTTTCAGATATTTCCAGAACTGCCCGAAATTCCCTTTGGCATGGGGCAGGACGGCAGCACGCACGCAGTCCCCGTTTTTTTCGCAGCCGATGCTCCGTTGTTTCCAGTTTGCCAGGTCATCGGCGAATTTGACCGGTGCGCCAGATATTGAAAGCGCGGTCACCAGCAGGGAAATCATAGTAAGCAGCTTCGATTTTTTCATCATCGGCATTCCCGTTGTTTATTTGCAGTTGTTTTTGCAGGCGGTTCCGTCTGCCGCGGTGCAGGGACTGTTGAAGCCCGCCGTCAATTTTTCGATCTTGGATGAATCCTGGCTCCACTGCCGGGTTTCCGCATGGCCGTCCAGAAAAGAGGTGTT
>Ga0256405_10005488_pt1 | contig 21802 bp, 19 predicted proteins | sample RumenRJG_02DNA_FD_189096 | JGI IMG/M metagenome (GOLD analysis project Ga0256405, IMG submission 189096) | Bovine rumen microbial communities from Lethbridge, Alberta, Canada - RJG_02 | ecosystem: Host-associated > Mammals > Digestive system > Stomach > Rumen | place: Canada: Alberta... | reverse complement strand
CTTACGACACCCATACCGGTGAAACTCACTGCTGTAGCCTCCTTTTCCTCAATAATACCCACATACGTTTGGGCATTGTCTGCCGCACCTTGCGACACTACCTGTGTCGTCACTCTCGTAGGGGCCTTCACGTTCTGCTCCCGTTTTTGTCCGCAGCTGCTGACCAAAGAGGCGACCAACAGCATCCATAACGTCTTTTTCATTACTCTGTTGTTTGATTTTGGCTGCAAAGTTAAGACAAAACCGGTTATTGAAGACATTCGATTTCACCTCATTTCTTACCAATATGACAATAAGACGCCAAATCAAACACAAAAAGCACTAAACAAAACATATTATTTGGAATATTATTACTAATTTTGCGCCATGAAACAGCAAGAAGAGATTACATTACAGACATTAGCCGACAATGAAGACATCCAAATCGGCTACTCCGACGAAGATATCGTGGTAGTGGACAGTATCCAGAAGTTTACCGAAGTCAAGACTGCTCATATAGCCATGAACACCATTGTTATCTGCACCAGCGGTAAGGTACAGGCACAGATGAACGGCAGGGGTATGGAACTGTGTAGCAACCAGATGGCGGTCATTCCTCAAAACGTGATGGTGACGGACGTGATGGTTAGCCCCGACTTCAATCTGAAGGCAATATTCCTGACTAACCGCATACTGCAAAGTTTCCTGCGCGAGAAGATGTTCATCTGGAACAACATGATGTACATCCACCGCCTGAACATCATCCCCCTGGAGAATGATGGCATAGAGTTCTTCTCTCATTTCTATGACATGCTCTGCCTCTTAGTGGAGAGGGGGCAGGAGAATCCCTATTACACAGAGGTCATCCAGTCATTGCTGCGCTCTGCCATCCTCGGACTGATGGGGAACGTCAAGCAATTCCTGCCCATAATAAACGTACAGCCATCTGCCGTAACCACGGCCAGCGGACGCTTGCAAGGCGGAAACGAGCGGCAATCGACGGCCAAGGGGCGATTCCAGCAGTTTCTCGACCTGCTACACTCCAGCGAAGTGAAGTATCGCACCGTGGAGGCCTACGCCAACGACTTGTGTATATCGCCGAAATATCTCACAGCCATCTGCAAGAAGCAGTCGGGCAAGACTGCCAATGAATGGATTCGGGAACAGGTGCTGGAGGACATCCGCTACTACCTAAAGCAAACAGATCTCAGCATCAAGCAGATCTGCAATCGCCTCGGGTTTCCTAATCCCTCATTCTTCGGTAAGTACGTCAAGGACTATTTTGGCATCACGCCAGTACAGTTTAGGGAAGGATGTAAGAAATAAGAGAGTAAGAGAATTACAAAAAATAAGAGGAGCTTGATTACTCCTCTTATTTTATTCTTTGGCGGAAGGTGAGGGATTCAAACCCCCGATACCCGAAAGGGGTATACCGGATTTCGAGTCCAGCGCGATCGATCACTCTGCCAACCTTCCTTATTTAACGAGAACCAACAAGATGGCTCACTTGACTAATAACTCGAAAGGTCAAAATGTTTCAACCCTCCTTGAAATCGCGTGCAAAGGTAATACTTTTTTGCTAAACTGCCAAAAAAAATGGAAGAAAAAGTTCTATTATCAACAATTTTGATTATCTTTGCGGCAGAAAACAATCTGCTATGAAGGATATCGAACTAAAAACCACCATCAAGGAGTGTCAACTTGAGGAGCTGTCAGCTGAAGAGAGACACTTAGTTGAAATGGCTATCGAGGGGACCAACCGCTCGTATGCACCCTACTCGCGGTTTAACGTCGGTGCAGCCTTATTGCTGAACAATGGGGCGGAATTCATTGGCTGTAATCAGGAGAATGCCGCCTTTCCTGCTGGTCTGTGCGCCGAGCGCAGTGCTATCTTCGCCGCTGGCGCCCAATATCCTGACGTGCCGGTGAAGATGATTGCCATTGCTGCGCGCACGCCTAACGGAGAACTGCAGGCCGCTCCCGTCAGTCCCTGCGGCACCTGCCGCCAGGTACTCATCGAGACAGAGACGCGCTTCAAACAGGCCATACGCATCTTGCTCTACGGCAGAAACTGCGTCTACGTCATCGACGGCATCAAGAGCCTTATGCCGCTCTCGTTCACCGAGTTTCAATAACAGCCCTTCCCCTTGGCGGTCGACAGCGAGTCAAGATGGAAGTCGTAGATGAGGTTACGCTCGTCAACGACAGCGAAGTGTTGCTTACCTTGTATGCTGTCGCTGGGCGTCTCCCATTGTATGCGCTTAAAGTTCACCGTGTCGCCCTCGACGGCTGGAGTTCGTAGCAGGCAGTCGGCAAAGGTATAGTTGATTGTCGCCGAGTCTGCCAGGTAGGCCATCACCTGGTCATCGGCATATCCCGTCACGATGGTGTTCTTACAGTCTATCCGCAAAGTGGGATAGACTTCATAGCCGTTAGAACTGGCCAGCACGAGGGCAACGCCCCGTGCTGTGGTATTAAACGGATAGAACTGGGCCAGCGTACAATGGTCCACCTCTGCCTTACCGCCAAAGATGGTCAGACAGTTACCCAAGGTATTCGTCAGCTGGCAATAGCTAAGACCAATGTAACTGTTATTGGCAATGATGCCGTCGCCCTTAGCATTATGCACAATGCAATGATTCATCGTCAACCTCCGCTGCAACGTGTCAAGGACTGCCGGCGCCTCTAACCTTACAGCCGTCATAGTATTACGTATCTGCGTGTTTTCCAATATGTTACCGCGCGACGATGAAGCAAAGCTAACACCCGTCCACTGACCGCTGACGCGGTCATAGGGAAGATAGTCGAACATGTGGTCGAGCCGGTCGCCACGCAGCACGACATTCTCGGCCATGAGCGTTCCGCGCACGGCAATGCCAGCCTTGTCGTGGAAGTAGATCGTCGTATTGCGCAGCGTCAGCACGGCACTGCTGTCTACCGTAATGCCGCTACCATAGACCACCAGCGGCTTGTCGGACGTCACCAGCGTGTCGCGTGAGATAACCAGATCCTTCACCTTGATAGCATCCCAAGCAAAGGAGCGCAGATTGACACGCTGCTCTGCCCCACTCTCCAGACTGAACACAAGGTCGTCCTCGACGAGTTGCGCCTGAGGCTGTCTGTTTTCCTTTGCTGTCAGCTCCACAAACACGCAGATACTGTCGCCGCCGCGCACCTCGAAGTCGTTGGCTACCGAACCCAGTGTGTTGTCGAGATAAGAGCCGTCGACATTGACGCGGAAACCGGTCTGGTTACCATTACGCAGACGGACTGTCCCGATACGTATGCCGCTGCCTGAGTGGTTGTACACCCAGAAGGAGTAAGTCCTGGAGCCGACATTCGAGAACACGGTATCCATCTTCACCGTGTCTACAGAGAATGTCAACAGGTCTGACCGACTCGACGTAAACGAATCGTCGTCGGAGCAAGCCGTGATGAACCCCACACATATAACAAGATAGAATATAATGCGTTTCATTACCATAATAACGCAGATTCTCCCGATTTATTGCCTGCCGACGTGTTCTACTGCAACTATCACATAACGGACAGACGGTCGTTAAAGAAGTGGTACGGAAACTGTAAGCGAAAACAAAATGTAACGATAGAGGTCGAAATCTCACTATTATAATGAGATTCCGACCTCTATCGTGTGATTGGCACTCAACGTCAGTAGACGTGACCGCCAACGGCAATGCTCTATTACTTGCCGAAATAGCGCTTCAGCAGTCCGGCGAAGCCAGCACCGTGACGAGCCTCATCCTTGGCCATCTCGTGGACAGTGTCGTGAATGGCGTCGAAACCGGCAGCCTTGGCGTTCTTGGCGATGCGGAACTTGTCCTCACAAGCGCCAGCCTCAGCAGCAGCACGCTTCTCAAGGTTGGTCTTGGTATCCCAGACGCACTCGCCCAGAAGTTCAGCGAAACGGCTGGCATGGTCGGCCTCTTCGAAAGCATAGCGCTTGAAGGCCTCGGCAATTTCGGGATAGCCCTCGCGATCGGCCTGGCGAGCCATAGCCAGATACATACCAACCTCGCCGCACTCGCCGTTGAAGTGGTTGCGCAGGTCGTTAATCATCTCCTCGCTGACACCCTCTGGCTTGCCGTCGCCAATACGGTGAACAGTAGCATAGGTGGTCTCACCGTCTTCTTTCAGTTCAGAGAACTTTGAGGCGGGAGCCTTACAGATGGGACACTTCTCGGGAGCAGCATCGCCTTCGTAGATATATCCACATACGGCGCAAATAAACTTTTTCTTCATAATGCTTGTACTTGTTTAGTTGTTAGTAACAAAAATATTTTTCGCAAAGATACGGAGAAAAAACAGAACGGCCAAATTTTAGCGGATATAGTTTTCAAATTTATACGTTGTCTAAACCAATGACGGGCTCCCGATTCACATCGGAAGCCCGCTACAACACAAACACAAAAAAACAGTCAGTTATTATTATTCGACTGTTTGGGGGATACAACTGTCATCACTGTATGCCGTCCTCGCGCAGCTTCTGCTGCCACTTCCAGGCCGACTTCAGCACCTCGTCGGTAGGTGTCTCTGCCTTCCAGCCCAGCACCTCGTTAGCCTTGGTGACGTCGCCCCAGACCTGTTCGATGTCGCCCTCACGACGCGGGGCATAGGTCCAGTTCAGCTTAACGCCGGTAGCCTTCTCGAAGCCCTCGACGACCTCAAGAGTCGACAGGCCGCGTCCCGTACCGATATTAAAGACCTCAACGGCATCGGTCTCCGGCTTGTCGAGCACGCGCTCCATAGCTTTCACATGGGCTTTGGCCAGGTCGACGACATAGATGTAGTCGCGGATACAGGTATGGTCAGGCGTATTGTAGTCATTACCGAAAATCTTCAGCTGGTCGCGAATACCGATGGCCGTCTGCGTAACAAAGGGAATAAGGTTCATGGGCACGCCATTAGGCAGTTCGCCGATAAGTGCTGTGGGATGGGCACCGATAGGGTTGAAATAGCGCAGGATAACCGACTTGATAGGCGCACCAGAGTGGATATAGTCCTGGATAATCTCCTCATTAATCTGCTTCGTATTGCCGTATGGCGACAACGCCTTCTGGATGGGAGCATTCTCCGTGACGGGCAGGTTCTCCTGTGAAGGCTGGCCGTAGACGGTGCATGACGACGAGAAGATGATGCCCTTAACATCGTACTTAGGCATCAGCTCCAGCAGGTTGATAAGCGACGTCAGGTTATTGCGATAGTAGAGCAGCGGCTTCTCGACCGACTCTCCAACAGCCTTCGAGGCGGCAAAGTGGATGATGCCCTCGATTTTAGGATATTTTTTGAACACAGCCTCCAAGGCCTCCATATCGCAGCAGTCAACCTTCTCAAAAGCGGGACGTACGCCCGTTATCTTCTCGATGCCGTCAACGACATTGGCGTTCGAGTTTGAGAGATTGTCGATGATTACCACGTCATAGCCTGCCTGCTGCAGTTCTACCGTTGTGTGGCTGCCAATAAAGCCTGTGCCACCAGTAACAAGAATTGTCTGCTTCATCTTGATTTTTTAGGTTATTAATAGATATTATTTTGCAAAAGTACACAAAAAAGCCGAAAGTACAAAACTTTCGGCTAATTTTTATTCATTCTATTTCAACAGACTGCTATTATGCGTTGGGCAGAGCGAACCACTTGACGTAGCAGAAGTCCTGGCGATGAGGCAGCAGGGCATTCTTCGGATACATACGGATGGCGCTCTTGTACTGTCCAGCCTGCTTAGGCGAATGGGTAGCCTCGAAGGTGTAGTTGTTGCCTTCTTTCTTGACCATCTTCAGAGGTTCAATAGAGAAGACGTGCTCCTCACCATTCTTATCGGTAGAGACATTTACCTTCTCAAGGGCAACAGCATCTTCAAGACCCTGCTCGTTGATGACGTAGCGCAAGGTGTACTCCTCACCCGTGAGGTGCTGGCCATTGGCAGGTGCTGTAGACTCAGCAGAGACGACGCTGATGGCATCCCAGCGCTCAGCGACGGTTTCCTTCCACAGGGCGATGTCCTTTGCCAGCTTGTAGTTGTTGGCAGCAATCTCCTTGAAACGCTTAGCCTGCTTCTCGTAGAACTTGCTATAGTAGTCGTCGAGCTGACGCTTCATCGTGTAGTGGGGAGCAATCTGGGCGATAGAGTTCTTGACGACCTTGATCCAACCCTCGGAGAGACCCTTCTCGTTCTTGTCATAGTAGAGAGGTACAATCTCCTGTTCGAGCAGTCCGTAGATGGTGGCTGCGTCGAGCTGGTCCTGATAGCCCTGATTCTGGTAGGTGCGTTTCTCGGTGAGTGCCCATCCGGCACCCTCGCGATAGCCTTCCAGCCACCAACCGTCCTTAACGGAGAGGTTGACGACACCGTTCATCTCAGCCTTCTCGCCTGATGTACCAGAAGCCTCGAGGGGACGGGTCGGGGTGTTCATCCAGATGTCGACACCCGAGACGAGACGACGAGCCAGCAGGAAATCGTAGTCTTCGAGGAAGATAATCTTGCCCAGGAACTCCTCCATCTGCGAAATCTCGAAGATGCGCTTGATGAGTCCCTGTCCGGCACCGTCGGCGGGGTGAGCCTTACCGGCAAAGAGGAAGATGACGGGGCGCTCGGGGTTATTCACAATCTTGCTGAGACGGTTGAGGTCGGTGAACAGCAGGTGAGCGCGCTTATAGGTTGCGAAGCGGCGGCAGAAGCCGATGACCAGTGCGTTGGAATTGAAACGCTCGAGGAGCTTCACCACACGTGAGGGATCGTTTTGGTTTTTCAGCCAGGTCTCACGGAACTGCACCTTGATATAATCGAAGAGCTTCTTCTTCAAGGCCATACGTGTAGCCCAGATTTCCTCGTCGGGACAGTTATAGATGCCGTGCCAGATTTCTTCGTTCGACTGGTCGCTCATAAACTTCTTGTCAAAGTACTTACCGTAGAGCTGACGCCACTCGGCAGCTGCCCATGTGGGGAAGTGAACGCCGTTGGTGACATAGCCGACATGGTTCTCTTCGGGATAATAGCCGTTCCAGATGCCGGCAAACATCTTCTGGCTGACCCAGCCGTGGAGCTTCGACACGCCATTCACCTCCTGACAGGTGTTGCAGGCGAAGGTAGACATACAGAACTTCTCGCCCTTGTCGTCGGGATTGGTACGCCCCATACCGATGAACTCGTCCCAAGTAATGCCGAGCTTCTGGGGATAGCTGCCCATATACTTGCCAAAAAGGCCCTCGTCGAAGTAGTCATGACCAGCGGGAACAGGTGTGTGGACCGTGTAGAGGCCGCTGGCACGAACCAGCTCAAGTGCCTGGTTGAACGTCAGGCCTTCCTCAATATAGTCGCACAGACGCTGCAGGTTACAGAGAGCAGCGTGACCCTCGTTGCAATGGTAGATATCTTTCTTGATGCCGAGTTTCTTCAGTAGCAGCATACCACCGATACCAAGCAGGATTTCCTGCTTCAGACGATTCTCCCAGTCGCCGCCATAGAGACTGTGGGTGATGGGCTTGTCGAAGTCGGAGTTCATCTCGTTGTCGGTATCGAGCAGATAGAGCTTTACACGACCGACATTAACACGCCAGACATAGGCATGCACCATATAATTAGTATATGGAACATCGACCACCAGAGGATTACCATCCTGGTCGAGCTGACGCTCGATGGGCAGTGAACCGAAGTTCTGAGTCTCGTAGTTGGCTATCTGCTGGCCGTCCATCGACAGGCTCTGAGTGAAATAGCCGAAACGATAGAGGAAACCAACGGCACACATGTCGACGTTAGAGTCGCTGGCCTCCTTCACGTAGTCGCCAGCCAGCATTCCCAGACCGCCAGAATAAATCTTCAATGCCGAGTGTATACCATACTCCATACAGAAGTAGGCAACAGACGGGCGCTTGGCATCGGGCTTCACGCTCATGTACTTCTGGAACGAGGCGTAGACGTCCTTGATGCGCTTCATCAAGTCCTTGTCGTTCAAGATTTCTTCCTTACGGTCAAAAGTCAGACGCTCCAGCAGCATAACGGGGTTATGCTTCACGTCGTGATAGATTTCAGGATCGAGGTCGCGGAACAGGTCGCGAGCCTCAAAGTTCCACACCCACCAGAGGTTGTGAGCAATCTCGTCCAAACACTTCAGCTTCTCAGGAAGGCTCGACTTCACGGTCAACACCTTCCACTGAGGAGCATTTGCATAATCAGCTTTTATCTTCATACCTTAAAATTTATAATGATTTTACTTGTTTTCTTTCTTCTGCCTTACGAAGCGCAATATCATAAGCTTTGTCGTAATACTTAATGAACTCGCTCCACAGGGCTTTCTTCGACAAAGCGTCTGCGTTCTTGCGGCAGGCTTCAACCTCCTTGTCCGTCATATTTGAGAACTTGGCTACGGATTCCTTGATGGCGTCAGCCACCTCGGAGTAATTATAGTCAGTGCGATGAATCACCTTCACGCCATCCTCCAGTTCACCATAATGGCCAAAGACACCATTAGCCCACAGGCCGAAACCGGCCAGATCGGTGGTGATACAGGGCACCTTGAAGGCGACCGCCTCTAACGGCGTATAGCCCCACGGTTCGTAATACGAAGGATAGACGCAGAGGTCGTTGCCAAGGACCACATCGTAATAGGACATATTAACAATGCCGTCTCTTCCGTCCAGATAGCAGGGCAGGAAGATGACCTTCACGTTATCCTCGGGACGATTGTGCATATCGTAATACTTCATCATACCCAGAACCTGATCGTGGTTCATATTGTGAAGCCAATGCGTTATCTGCGGAACTTCAAGAGGCGTATTGTAGTTGAAATGAGGTGAACTCAATCGCGCCTGCAAGTCCTGTCGTGGCTCACCCACCCAACCGGGCACCTCAATGAAAGCAACAACTTTCTTCTTCAGGTTTCGGTCACGAAGCAGGCGATTCATTGCCTCAACAAACACGTCAATACCCTTATTCCTAAATTCATAACGCCCTGAAGTCGAAACGATTAATGTGTCATCTTCAAGTTTTTCTCCAAGTAGAGCATCAGCCACTTCCAACAGACGACGGCGGGCTGCCTTACGCTTACGGGTGAAGGCTGCTGCCTTAGGAACGAAACTATTATCAAAGCCATTAGGAAGGACGACATCGACAGGCTTGTCAAGCAGTTCTACGCACTCGCGGGCCGTAATATCACTTACCGTCGTAAAGCAGTCAACATGGAAAGCCGTCTGCTTCTCAATAGAGTGTTTCGACTGCATATTCAGTTCGCCAGCCATCTGGTCACCATTATAGGCGAACAGATAGTCATAGAGAGGCTTCTGGTTGCCTGCTATGGAACGTCCGATACTGGTGGCATGAGTGGTAAAGATCGTACCAACCTGCGGCACCTTGTTGTTTATATAGAGAGCACCCAGTCCGCACATCCACTCATTGGCGTGGTAGACAACCTTTTTCTGTTCATCTAAATAGTGCTTATAGAAACTCTCGACGACCAAGGCTGCGGCATACGAGAACATCGAAGCCTCGTCGTAGTCACCATAGGCATGGAGCGAGTCGACTTGATAGTGCTCCCACAACCAAGTGTAGATCTCGTTCTTCTGCTCAAAATATGGTTGGAAATCAACAAGTATTGCAATAGGTTCACCTGGCACCGTCCAACGCCCGACTCTAACGAGAAGTCCCTTCTCCTTAGCTTCCCACTGCCAATCAGCAAATAGAGACTTGTCCTCTTTGAAATAGGGACTTTCTTTTTCCTTCCAAAAATCAGGACCGATAAAGATGATTCGATCCTGCATCCTGTCTTGCAATGTCTTTGCTCGAGACGAAAGAACGGTATAGATACCACCGACCTTATTACAGACCTCCCAACTAGACTCAAAGATATAGTCAGGCGTTAAATGCTTATTTCCCATTCGTTATAATTATAAACGGCTGCAAAGATAATTAAAAATTTCAAAAACAGAGAATGTTTTCACATATATTTTTGCCAATTTATCATATTTATTGATTTATATTTGCTACCTTTGCCATGAGAAACAAAGAAAATGACAATGAGAAAAACAATTCTTTCGCTGACATTATGCATCATTTGCGCACTTTGTCAGGCACAGAGCGACAAACAAGCTTTCCGTGCTTATCTTTATAATGCAGAATACGAAGTCTATCTTCGAATAGACTTCTACAACGAGTCTATCGAAGTACCAGGCAACGAATTATACGGCCAGCTACCAGGGTTTCTCGGCAAGAAAAACAACAGTTTCTGCTGGCCTATCACTGCAGCCAAGCTGAAAGACGAAACGACGGCCGAGCTCAGTCTCATCAACGACTTCGGCAGTGAGGATCTGACAGCTACTCTCAAGCAAGAGAACGACTCCATCTACGTGTTACACCAGGTGAAGGGTAGCACACTGAAGGTACCCAAAAACGGAAAATGGCAGAAGCTACCAAAAACTCTGCCATTCATCCGCAAATAATTCTTTTACTGCCTATCTTTTACCTTTTCTGCTGAGGTCCGTGATTCCACCCGCGCAACATCTGCCTGTGGAATCGGTCTTCGGCCTTAAGTACGTCGTAGAGCTTTGATGCCGAGATGACGCTGAGGAACTTGTTGTGATACGTCTGCTGAATACGCTTCAGTTCCAAATCGTATTCATCGCGCTGGCGAATAGCTTTCTCGCAGCCCTTTTCATCTGTAGGCTTCACCTTTGCCAATTGGCGCTGACGCTCAAAGATTGCGCGCTGCTTGGCCTGCATCTCCTTGTAGATAGGGAAAAAACTAGCGGCCTCCTGCGGTGTAAGGCAAGCTTCCTTGGTGATAAACTGCTCCAATGCGGCCTGAAACCATTCTGGCGAGAACCGCCCATGTTTCTGGTGACCGTCCTGAGCTGTCACAGCGATGGCCAAGAGCAGCGAGACGAATATGAAAGAGATTTTCTTCATAGACATTTCTTAATAATCGCTAGTTAGACAAGCATAGATATCGTTATTGTCGGCCATTACAAAGTCTGCGGCCTCGTCGATGTAGGATTCCGATACAGCCGCGTTCGTGTTAGTAGCAACCTGACGAGTGGCTGCGTCATCGGGAGAATAAAGGTATACGGCAGCAGTAAACAACACTGCCACAAAACAGGCGGCAGCATAGAGCCACGGCCGCATCCGCGCCATTAAGCTCTGGCGAGGGCTCTCCGGCAATTGCTGCATCACGTTAGCCGTCAGGTTGTCAAAGTAACCATCAGGCACACGGAAAGGACTTTTCCTGCCGAGCTTGCTTATTATATACTGTTCTTCGTTCATCATACTGTATTGACGTAATTGTGTAAACAAGGTTTAATCGCGTTGCTTAAAAAATTCAGATATTTTCTTGACGGCGATGTGGTACGACGCTTTCAGAGCGCCTTCGCTAGTCCCCAGCATACTACTGATGTCGCTGTATTTCATGTCGTCATAGTAGCGTAACAAGAATACGGTACGCTGCACTTCAGGCAGCGTAGCGATGGCCTCCTGCAACTGAGCCTCTGTCTCGTCACCGTCAAAATAGTCGTCTGCCATCAGCGTATTGGCTATTCCTGACTCGTCGTCGGTACTCATGGTCACGATATTCTTCTGACGACGCAAGAAGTCAAGACTCTCATTAATGGCAATACGCGAAAGCCATGTCAGCAACTTCGAGTCGCCATGAAACGAACCGATGCCCTGCCAAGCCTTGATGAATGCATTCTGGAGCACGTCGTTAGCATCATCGTGCGACAGGACGAAACGGCGAATCTGCCAATACAGCTGTTCGCCATACTGATTCACCAGCATCTCAAAGGCACGGCGCTGCGTCTTTGGGTTAGTCAGTTTTTCTATGAGCAGTTTATCGTCTGTCATTCGATATAAGGTTTTAGGCTCTCGCTGATGGCATCATCATAGCCATACACATCAGAATAGTGTTGCAACGAACCGTCAGGCGTCTGAAAAATAGTGTAATAAGTTATTAAAATAGGTACGCGAGGCGACACGTTGATAGTTTTGACCAACTGTGGTGTTTTCACCGATGGATCCATCTGATCCAAATACTCACGGCCTTGCTCTGTTTCAGGTTTCATTCCCATAGAGATACGCAACTTGTCGAGCAGCCACTCGTCGGGGTCTTTCTCCATCAAAAAGACTGCCAGGTCAAAAGGACGTTGCACACGCACACAGCCATGGGAGACGCCACGGTTGTCGCGCTGGAAGACGCCAGGGCTTGAAGTGTCGTGTAGGAATACAGAGAAGTTATTCGGAAAGCGGAAGATAATGCGTCCCAACGCGTTACCTGCCCCACCCTCCTGTGTAACACGGTAGTTGCCGCTACGAAGCATCGCCGCACTCACCGCCGCCGGCGAAACACGCTTTCCCGTCTTTCTGTCAGAAATATAGTAACGATGACGGGAAAAATAATAAGGATCGCCACCGTTACGGGCCACATCGTCGCGAATAATACTCATTGGAATCACCCATTCAGGATTCACCTGCATATAGGAAATCTCGCTCGACAGCAGTGGGGTCTTCGTCTTCAGGGCTCCGCAGGCTGCCCGCATGTCCACAACCGAGTCAGGACCTACTGCCCACAGGTGGAAGGCCGGCACGTTGACGACAACATATTTCTGCTGTTCCTGGACATGCTTTTTGTCACGCCAACGACTGCGCTCCATATTCACCAAGATTTTCTGGCGTTCGCTGTTATTGGCACTACGGAGCATCTGACGCAGCCTGCCGTATAGTTCCGTCTTTGGCTCCATCTGCCGGAGGAACGCGCCTATACCATTGGTAGTTGCGCAAGCCATAGCTACATGAAAGAAAGAGTCCGTTGGGCTCTCGATATCTACATCATAGAGATGACGATAAGCTATGACCCGCCCCGTAGAGTCTTTATCACGAGCATCATAGCGGTTGAGGACGCTGCTGGGGTTCACAAAACCATATCGCTGTCCTACAGCATAGGTCAGATAAGCTTTATTAAGGTTGTACTCCAAACGGGCCATGACCTGAGACACGTTGTCATGTTGGTCAAACGTCAGCGTGCGGATTTTATCCATATCGGCCTTAATCTCTGCTATGTGGAACGCACTTGTTCGGAACCCAATCTCGGCCAATTCACTTTCAAGGATAGCCAGCAACGAATCAGCACGATCGTCGACCCCCCAATGGTCAACCCACACAGGAGTCCCGCCATTTTCGTAATGACGATTCATAAAACTGTTGACAAGCTTGTTCCCATTGCCTTTCTTGCAATAATCCTCCAATGCCTCCTGAAAACTCTGAACATTCAGAGAATAGGCATCTACCTTCATGTCACTGAAGGTATCTAAAGAAATGTGATGTTGATTAAGGGACAGCGAATCAGCACAGCCCAAAATCAGAGAGGAGAAAAATACGAGTAGCGCAAGGCTTAGCGCACCTGAATTTTTCTGACAACCTTGCCTACCTTCAGAATATAACACCCTCTTGGAACATTTAATTCCACACGTTGCGCAGGACTATCAATCTTGACGGTCATCACCTGCCGTCCCGTAAGTGAAACGACTTCAAGCGTTTCGCCCTGAGCACCAGCAACAAGAACCGTCTGTCCGCTAACACTGATGGTAACAGAGGTACCTATCTGTTCTACTGCAGCGAACTCCATCTCTGAAGCAGATGTTATTGCTGGGATTGCCACCGTCAAAAGTCCAGCGAGAGATAATATGAGTAGTCTTCTTGTCATATACGTATACGATATTTTGTGCAAATATACAGCTTTTAATTGAAAGTTCCAAATTTTTTTGTGGAAAAATGCAATATTAAGCAAATTTACACGTTGATAACGTCCAACTCGTTGGCTAACCTGGCGTTGGGGAACACTTCCCGGGCCTGCTGTAGCAAAACGCTCTCGTCATTGTAGCGCGAGCTGTAATGACCTAAGACGAGCTGTCCCGCTCCCGCGTCACGAGCCACCATCGCTGCCTGCCGAGCAGTAGAATGGAAATACTTTTCAGCCATCGACAGGTTGTCGTCGCCATAGGTGCTTTCATGATAAAGGGTACTGACGCCCTTAATCATCTCATGAAGAACCGGCATATACCGCGTATCGCTGCAATAGGCATAACTGCGAGGCGGAGCCGCTGGCTCCACCAGCCTCGAGTTTGGCACCACCTCTCCTTCTTCTGTTATCCAGTCGGCACCGTTCTTGATATTCTGAATCTGGGATGTCGGGATATGATAGAAGTCTATCATCTCACGGCGTATATGCGGCAGAGAGGGTTTCTCACGGAAGAGGAAGCCGCAGGTGGGCATACGGTGGTTCAGGGGTATGGTCTCCACTGTTAGCGAACGGTCTTCGTATATGACCTGCCGGCAAGAAGCATCAATAGGATGGAACACAACCTCGTAGCCCAGGTCACGGCAGAAGAGTGCCATCTGACAATCCAGCACCCCTTTAAGTTGCTCATTAGCATAAATATGCAGTTTAGCGGTACGCCCCAAGAGCCCGAAGGTAGAAATCATACCAATGAGGCCGAAGCAATGATCGCCATGCAGATGCGAGATAAACACATGGCTCACCTTTGAGAAATGCACCCGCAGTCGACGCAACTGCAACTGTACGCCCTCACCGCAATCCACCATAAAAAGTTTCTCACGCAGTTCAATCACCTGAGCTGACGGGAAATGACGAAGCGTGGGTAGCGCACTGCCGCACCCTAAGATGTGTACTCTGAACGATTCCACTGGGCTATCAAATCATCATATCTTCTTCGGAAACACCCTCCAACTTGATGATGTCCTTATGAGCCTTTTGCCTATAGCGGGTGTACTCAAACGTATCATCCGCATCCTTATACACAAGCGAGTCAGGCCCTAAGGAGATAATGTCATAACGATTGACCTCTTCCTCCTCATTGCCACCCTCACGCACGGAAACGATTTCCAATTTTCCGTTGACGAGTTTCCACGAGCGATAGATCAACGCCGGCTGATCAATACTCTCTGCGATACCACCCTCCTTGATGCGGATACCCATTTCCGAGCTTCCGTCAAGAGGATTGGGCATTACCCAATCGCCTAAAAGGGCAGACTGATTGATGACCATCTTAGCCGTATCCGGAGCCTGAAGCATCACCGCCATACGATCGCCTATCTGGAAGCCACCAAAGCACCGGTTTTTATCATTAGCTTCAGCAATGCTCAATGACAGCGTATCTCCAGAGTCAGTTATCAACTGCAACGTGTTCATAGCCGTTCCGTCGCCACAGATTCCATATACAAGAGAATCCTCATCGAGTGTCACAACAACGGTCGAATCTATTTCTTCATTTTCCGTCGGCTGTGTACTTTTACCGCCACAACTACCCAATGCCACGATGGCACCGACAAAAGCAAACTGCGCAATTCTTTTCATCGTATTCTGTATTTAATTAGCGTTCTAATTTCTTCGCATCGTTCCACAAGGCATCCATTTCCCCAAGACTCATCTCCGTCAGCGGACGACCGGAACGAATGCTATGTTCTTCAATATAGTTAAAGCGTCTGATGAACTTCTGGTTCGTACGCTCCAGGGCGTTCTCGGGATTCAGCTTATAGAGACGAGCAGCATTGATAACCGCAAAGAGAAAATCGCCTAACTCATTAGTAGACAAATCTTTGTCACCTTTATTCAATTCTGTTTCCAACTCATCCAACTCTTCGCGGACCTTTTGCCAGACGTCCTCCTTTTTCTCCCAGTCAAACCCCACATTGCGCGCCTTGTCCTGAATGCGGTAAGCCTTTATTAGCGAAGGCAGAGAGGTCGGAACACCCGACAACACCGTCTTGTTACCATCTTTCTCCTTAAGTTTTATCTGTTCCCAGTTCTGCAGCACCTGCTCCGACGTTTTGGCATCGGCAAATTCACGTTCACCAGACTCCTCGCCGAAAGGCAGTGGCTTGGGGGCTTCAGCCCCGACCTGCGACGGATGATAGATATGCGGATGACGGAAGATGAGTTTGTCGGCCTGCTGGTTACAGACATCGGCCATATCGAAGTCACCCGTCTCGGAGCCTATCTTGGCATAGAACATCACGTGCATCAGCACGTCGCCCAGTTCCTTGCAGATATTCTTGCGGTCGTCTCGCATCAAGGCATCACACAGTTCATAGGTTTCCTCTATGGTGTTAGGACGCAGCGACTCGTTGGTTTGTTTTCTATCCCACGGACACTTTTCACGTAGCTGGTCAAGTACGTCAAGCAATCGCCCGAAAGCTTTCATCTGTTCTTCTCTTGTATGCATTTCCCAAGATTCAGTATGATATTTTTCCACTGCAAAGGTAAGCATTATTTTCCATTCCACCAACTTTTTGCCAAAATCTTATCGCGATTTGCAGGAAAATGTGTAACTTTGCAGCCGTTTATTAAATAGGTATATGGAAATAGCAAGTAAATACGACCCGAAAGAGGTCGAAGGAAAATGGTACCAGTATTGGCTGGACAACAAACTTTTCAGTAGCAAACCCGATGGACGTGAGCCATACACAATCGTCATCCCACCACCCAATGTGACGGGTGTTCTCCACATGGGACACATGCTGAACAACACCATCCAGGACATCCTGGTTCGTCGAGCCCGTATGGAGGGCAAGAACGCGCTCTGGGTGCCCGGCACCGACCATGCCTCCATCGCCACCGAGGCCAAGGTGGTGAAGAAGCTGGCCGAACAGGGCATCAAGAAGCACGACCTGACACGCGACGAGTTCCTGAAGCATGCCTGGGACTGGACTCACGAGCACGGCGGCATCATCCTGAAGCAGCTGCGACGCCTCGGCGCCTCTTGCGACTGGGACCGCACGGCCTTCACGATGGACGAGAAGCGCTCACGGAGCGTCATCAAGGTCTTCGTCGACCTCTATAACAAGGGACTCATCTACCGCGGTCTGCGCATGGTGAACTGGGACCCCAAGGCGCTCACCGCCCTCTCTACCGAGGAGGTTATCTACCGCGAGGAGCAGAGCCACCTCTATCACCTGAAGTACTACGTTGATGGCCTAGATAATCTAGAAAATCTAGAAAATCTAGAAAAAGATGGCAACGTCATCCACCGCGATGAGCGCGGCTATTACGCCGTCGTCGCCACCACCCGTCCTGAGACCATCATGGGCGATACGGCTATGTGTATCAACCCCAAGGACCCGAAGAACCAGTGGCTCAAGGGACGCAAGGTCATCGTGCCTCTGGTGAACCGCGTCATCCCCGTCATCGAGGACCGCTACGTCGACATCGAGTTCGGTACGGGCTGTCTGAAGGTGACGCCTGCCCACGACACCAACGACTATATGCTGGGCAAGACGCATCACCTCGAGACCATCGACATCTTCAACCCCGACGGCACCATCAGCGACCAGTCGCCCCTCTACGTCGGCATGGACCGCATGGACTGCCGCCGTCAGATTGCCAAGGACCTGCAGGAAGCCGGACTGATGGAGAAGATTGAGGACTATACTAACAAGGTGGGCTACTCCGAGCGTAACCCCGACACCGCCATCGAGCCACGCCTCTCCATGCAGTGGTTCCTGTCGATGAAGCACTTCGCCGACATAGCCCTGCCACCCGTCATGAACGACGAACTGAAGTTCTATCCCGCCAAATACAAGAACACCTACAAGAACTGGCTGGAGAACATTCAGGACTGGTGCATCAGCCGTCAGCTGTGGTGGGGACATCGCATTCCGGCCTACTATTACAATGATGAAGACTTCGTGGTTGCCGAGACCCGCGAAGAAGCCCTGAAGCTGGCTCAGCAGAAAGACCCGAAAGTGACAGACGCCGATCTGCGTCAGGATGAGGACGCCCTCGACACATGGTTCTCCAGCTGGCTCTGGCCCATCTCGCTCTTCGACGGCATCAACAACCCCGGCAACGAGGAGATAAAGTACTACTACCCCACTGCCGACTTGGTGACCGGCCCGGACATCATCTTCTTCTGGGTGGCTCGTATGATCATGGCGGGCTACGAGTATATCGGCGATATGCCCTTCCGCAATGTCTACTTCACGGGTATCGTCCGCGACAAGCTGGGCCGCAAGATGTCGAAGTCGCTCGGCAACAGCCCCGACCCCATCGAGCTCATCGAGAAGTTCGGTGCCGACGGCGTTCGTATGGGTATGATGCTCTCAGCACCTGCCGGCAACGACATCCTCTTCGACGAGGCTCTCTGCGAACAAGGTCGTAACTTCAACAACAAGATATGGAACGCCTTCCGCCTCGTCAAGGGATGGAAGGTGGCCGACAGTGCGGTTGGCGGTTCCCCCGCCAACGAGACCGCAGTCCGCTGGTTTGACGCTAAGCTGCGCCAGACGGCTGCCGAGGTTGACGACCTCTTTAAGAAGTACCGCATCTCCGAGGCCTTGATGGCTGTCTACAAGCTGTTCTGGGATGAGTTCTCCAGCTGGTACCTCGAGATGGTGAAGCCCGCCTACGTCAACGGTGAGGCTCAACCCATCGACCGCGAGACATACGACAAGACGCTGAAGTTCTTCGAAACCCTGCTGAAGATGCTGCACCCCTTCATGCCGTTCATCACGGAGGAGCTGTGGCAGCACATCTACGACCGCAAGCCCGGCGAGAGCATCATGCGCGACAAACTCGCCCTCAGTGGTTTACCCGCTGAGGACGAACAGCTCATCACGGTCTTCGAACAGGTGAAGCAGATTGTCGGCGGTGTACGCATGGTTCGCTCTTCGAAGAACATCGCTCCCAAGGAGCAGCTCGAACTGCAGGTCGTCAGCAAGAACGACTATGCCCAGTTTGACGCTGCCATTATGAAGATGGCCAACCTGAAAGCCATCAACATCGTCAGCGATAAAGATGCTACCGCCAGTTCGTTTATGGTTGGTACCGACGAGTTCGCCGTTCCTCTTGGCAGCCTCATCGATGTAGATGCTGAGATTGAGAAAATGGAGGGCCAGCTGAAGCACCTCGAAGGCTTCCTGGCCGGCGTCATGAAGAAGCTCTCCAACGAGCGCTTTGTGGCAAACGCTCCCGAGGCTGTCGTGGCCATGGAGCGCAAGAAGCAGAGCGATGCCGAAGAGAAGATTGCTTCCCTCAAGGAAAGCATTGCTGCACTACGTAAATAAGACCTTTTCCACCCGGTGGATTTGTAGCGCCATCAGGCGTTACTGTCCATCGGGAACAATCCGAAGAGTTTGGCGTCAATCATGTCTGTCACCTGCTTCAGGTGTTCCGGATTGTCGCCAAACTTACATTCGTCGCCATTGATGATGATGAGCTGACCCTTATAGCCACTAATCCACTCCTCGTAACGCCGCTCCAGACCTTGAAGATAGTCTAAGCGCATGGTCTGCTCGTACTCGCGGCCACGCTTCTGAATCTGCGCGACGAGCGTCGGTATGCTCGACCGGATGTAAATCATAAGGTCGGGCAGCTTGACAAGTGACATCATCAAGTTGAACAGGTCGGTGTAGTTTTCGAAGTCGCGGTCAGACATCATCCCCTGTCCGTGCAGGTTGGGAGCGAAGATGCAGGCATCTTCAAAGATGGTGCGGTCCTGGATGATGGTGTCTTCAGACTTCGAGATTTCGACCACCTCCTTGAAGCGTTTGTTCAGGAAATACACCTGAAGATTGAACGACCATCGCTTCATATCAGCGTAAAAATCAGCCAGATAGGGATTATTGTCGACGGGTTCGAAACGGGGTGTCCACCCGTAACGGTGGGCGAGCAACTTGGTGAGTGTGGTCTTGCCACTGCCAATGTTTCCTGCTACTGCGATATGCATAGTATGATAAGGTATATTTAGTGAGACTTAGGTGGGTTGAGGGGCCAGTTGTCTGTTGGCGGGAAGAGTCCGAAGAGGGTGCTGTCGATGCGGTCTACGATTTTGGCGAAGTCCTTTGGCTGATGCTCGAAGTCCAGCGGATCTTTCTCGACGACCAACAGCCGGCCGCGATATTGCTGCATGAGGAACTCGTCGTAGCGGCGGTTAAGGTTCTCGAGATACTCCAGCTGCATGGTCTGCTCGTAGTCGCGTCCCCGTTGCTGGATGTTGCCAACAAGATGGGGCACCGAGGCCCGCAGATAAATCATGAGGTCTGGCAGGCGCACCATCTGCAGCATCTGCTCAAAGAGTTCCATACAGGTGTCATAGTCGCGGTCTGACAGCTGCCCCATGTCGTGGTTGTTCTTCATAAACACGTTGACGCCCTCGTAGATGGTGCGGTCCTGGATAATAGTATGGTCGGCCTGCTGTATGGTCAGCAGGTCGCGGAAACGCTCCTTCAGGAAGTACACTTCGAGGTTGAACGACCACCGCTCAATGTTTTGGTAGTAGTCCTCCAGGTAAGGGTTCTCCTCGACAGCCTCGAAACGTGGCTCCCAGCGGTAGTGGCGGGCCAGCATCTTCGTCAGTGTGGTCTTTCCGCTGCCAATGTTTCCTGCTACTGCAATGTACATATCCCCAAACGATTATAGATGCGAGAATCTTGCTACGGTGTCGACCAAAGCAGCAGGATTGCCCATGTCGAAGCGCTGGCTGGACAAGCGCACGCCTATCATACCCACACGGCTGCGTACAGCTTCGAGAGCCGATGTCAGCTCTATCTCGCGCTGCTTATCGCCTGTCTCGTCGGCCCGTTTAATGTCGGCCGCCAGTTGCTCGAAGACTTCGGGAGTGAGGATGTACTGTCCGAAGACGGAGCAATACTCACGCACGCCCTTAGCATTACGCACGCTAAGGAATTCCTCGGCATAGTTTGGTGTAGGCTTCTCGCAGACGGTCGACACGTTGAGAATGCGCTCGTCCTTGTCCTCCCAGACGCCTGCCATGATGCCAAAGTGGCTGACGTCGGCCAAAGGCACGGGATAGAGACCGACGATGAGGCAGTTATAGCGTTCGTAATCCTCTATCAGCTGCAGGGCACAGGGCTTGTTGGTCAACGAACGATAGAGCGTGTCGCCCAGCATCAGCAGCACTGGCTCGTTGCGGGTGAACTCAGCGGCTTGATAGACGGCATGGCCGAAGCCACGCTTCTCGCGCTGATAGACATAGCGCAGGCGCTTGCCGATGTCGAGGATATGGTTCTCGTACTCCTGATACTCCTTAGGCAGCCGGCGCAGATGCTCCTCCGTGAGGGGACGCTCGAAGAAGTCGGCATAGAGCTGACGCTCCTCTTCGCTGCCCAGGACGAGACATATCTCCTCGATGCCACTCTGTATGAGCTCTTCGAGCAAGATGAGGATGACGGGACGTATCATGCCGTCGGGACAAGGGATGGGGAAGAAATCTTTCTTCAGCGACCGCGTGGCAGGATAGAGACGGGTGCCAAAGCCTGCTACGGGGATGATAGCGCGACGCACCGTATGGACGGGCTTGATGGTCAGCGGATAAGCTTTCATGCCCTGTCCGTTCAGATAGTCGATGAGTTGCTGCTGGCAGTCGGCATTACGTGCCAGGAACTGCACGGAGCCGTCGCCATGGGAACCGACGCCCTTGCCGCCATAGGAGAATTGTGCCACGTGAGGGTCGTTGAGGACAGACTTCAGTTTCGGCGCATCCAGTTCCTCAGGACACATCGGCGCTATATGGCTGTCGAAGAGAGCCTCAGCCTCAGTCATCAGTTGGCCTAACTTCTCCACCTCGCCTTCTGCCATATATTTCACGGCACGCTGGACGATTTCCTGGTTCAGCTGTCCCAAGGCCTGCTGCTCACGCTCCTCACGTTCGCCCGAGGCGAAGGGGTAGCCGCGGTTCAGGCTGCGCAGAATCTTCACCGTGTCCTTCTCGGCACACAAGTCGGCAAACACCCAGTGAAGCGGAGACTTCACATTGAGCGTCTGCACCTCAATCTCGTCGCCGTCGAAGGTCA
>Ga0256405_10005485_pt1 | contig 21810 bp, 14 predicted proteins | sample RumenRJG_02DNA_FD_189096 | JGI IMG/M metagenome (GOLD analysis project Ga0256405, IMG submission 189096) | Bovine rumen microbial communities from Lethbridge, Alberta, Canada - RJG_02 | ecosystem: Host-associated > Mammals > Digestive system > Stomach > Rumen | place: Canada: Alberta... | reverse complement strand
CGAACTCCGCAGGAGCACCCGCAGGATCCTTCTTTCCCACCTCCGTACCTACAGCGACGTGAAGGTCGAGAAGGCTGCCGCTGAGACCGACACCACCAAGAAGGCTGTCAAGAAGATCAACTCCAATATGGAGAAGGCGACCTTCGGTGACATCTCCGCTCTTGCCGCTCTCAAGGGAAAGCTTGAGGAGAACGAGAAAGGCGAACCCAACGAGTAGATGAACTTCACGTTGACGATTCTCGGCACGGCATCCGCCATGCCAATGGTCGACAGGTTTCAAAGCGCCCAGGTACTGTCCGTACATGGGCGCTTTTTCCTGATTGACTGCGGTGAAGGCTGCCAGAAGCAGCTGATCCGCTGCCATGTGCCGTTTCAGAGGATCGATGCCATGTTCCTTTCCCACATACACGGAGACCATCTTTTCGGGCTGTTCCCTCTCCTTTCCACCCTCGGAATGCTGAAGAGGAATGCGCCGCTGGATATTTACGCTCCGGTTTCTTTCGGGCCCATCCTGAAATTCTTCCTTTCCTATTACGGTCAGGGAGTGGATTTCGAAATCCGCCATCATCCTCTCTCCATGAAGGAACCGATGACCGTATTTGAAACGAAATCATTGGAAATAAAGGCATTTCCCCTTAACCACAAGATAGAGACATTCGGATTCCTCTTCGAGGAAAAGGAGCCCAGGATGAACGTACGCAAGGAGAAGATAGGGGAGTATGGACTTTCGGTCGAGGAAATCGGGAGGATCAAGAATGGCGAAGACCTTGTAAGGAAAGGGATTGCGGTCCCCAACCGAGAACTGGCGTACAAGCCGTATGAACCCAGGTCCTATGCGTATTGCAGCGATACCGCTCCCTTCCCCCAGCTTCCTGTATGGGTAAAGGGTGTAAATCTCCTGTACCATGAGGCCACCTACACGGAAGAGTTCGCTTCCCAGGCTGCGGAAAGATACCATTCCACGGCTGCGCAGGCTGCTCGTTGCGCGCTTGATGCGGGGGCAGGGAAACTTGTAGTCGGGCACTATTCTTCCCGCTACAGGGACATCCGTGCCATTGAGGAAGAGTGCCGCAAAGTATTCCCCGCGTCCTTCGCCGCTTCCGACGGTGAAGTATTCGACATTCCTCTTTCCGGAAGCTTTTAGTTATAAGATTATCTGGAAAATGCGTATATTTATCCTTCGATATGAAGAATTTGAAAATTGTGTTTGCCGTCATGGCCGCAGTTGTCCTGACGGCTTCTTCCGGGGACAGTCCCCAGGATAAATACATCGCGAGGTATTCGGGAATCGCGGTCCGCGAGATGTACCGTTCCGGAGTCCCTGCGAGCATCACCCTGGCGCAGGGCCTGCTGGAATCGCGCTACGGAGCCTCACCGCTCGCCACCAAGGGGAACAATCATTTTGGAATAAAATGTCATGACTGGAAAGGGAAGCACATGTCTTATGACGATGATAAAAAGGGAGAGTGCTTCAGGGTCTACGATACCGCCGAGGAATCTTTCCGTGACCATTCTGACTTCCTGCGATACAGGGACCGTTACAAATTCCTTTTCGAGAACAAGACGACCGACTACAAGTCCTGGGCGTACGGCTTGAAAAAAGCCGGGTATGCTACGGATCCGTCCTATCCTGCCAAACTTATCAAATTGATTGAAGATTATAATCTTTCCCGTTTCGACAGAATGACGAAAGAGGATGTCCTGGTCGAAGCGGAGGCTTCGGAGGCGGTTTCCGAGGATAAGGAGCAGGAGGGACAGGAGGAAATCCAACTTCCCGTGTCCGACAGGAAGGACCGGGTTTACAGGCGCAGGAAGCATGGAAAACCGGTGAAGAAGACTGTGAGGGAGGAAATTGAAGAAGAATTCGAAGGCCTGACCGACAGGATTCCCGATTCTCCCCTGAGCATCGAGGAACCCAAGCCTGTCAGGGCTGAGGAATTCCGCTTTTCCATGACCAGGCAGATGTATTCCCGCAACGGAGTGCCCTTCCTGAGTTCCTCCGAAGGCGAGACCTATTCCTCCATAGCGAAGAATTACAAGCTTTTCCTGAAGGAACTGCTCAGGTTCAACGACCTTTCTTCCGAGGAGGAACTCGCACCCGGCACCATAGTATACCTTCAGGCGAAGAAGAGCAAGGCGGCCAAGGGTTTGGATAAGTATATCGTCGACAGCGACGACGAGGACCTCAGGGAAATCTGCCAGAGGTTCGGGGTAAGGATGAGTTCCATCATCAAACTCAACGGTTTCCCGGAAGGCTACCGACCCCTCGAAGGAGATACGATACTGCTCAGACCGGAATAGTCCAGGACCATGAAAAAGAATATAGTCATTCCCATCGTGGCGATTCTCTCTGGAGTGATTGCCTGCCTCGGCGTCTTCGCCGCCGGTTTCATCATCGACCACCGTGTGCCCAACTTCAGCAGGACGAAGGTCCTGTATGTTTATCCGGGAACAACGGCCGCGCAGGTGGCCGACTCCCTTTCGGGCATAGTCATACGTCCCCGCAGCCTTTCCCGCGCCTTCAGGAAAGAGGATGTCGCCGGAAGGATAAAGCCGGGGCGGTATCAGGTCGATCCTTCCAATTCAAGCATTTATGTCGCAAGGATGCTCTCCTCGGGCTGGCAGACTCCGTGCCGGCTGGTCCTGTCCGGGACGCTCAGGGACAAGGGGACGATAGCACGGAGGATATCCGGCCAGATGATGGTGGATTCCGCCGCGGTTGCTTCCGCCCTTGTCGACGGGGATATCCTGGCTAAATACGGATTCTCTCCCCGGACGGTTTTCGCCTTGTTCATGCCGGATACCTATGAGATGTATTGGACGGCATCGGTAGAGGAAATCCTGGAAAGGCAGAAGGCCGAATACGACGCATTCTGGACCGATGAAAACAAGAAGAAGGCGGAAGCCTTGGGACTCAGCCAGATAGAAGTCAGCATACTGGCCTCCATCGTCAACGGGGAATCCAATTACGAACCCGAATTCCCGAAGATAGCCGGTGTGTACCTGAACCGCTTGCGCAAGGGGATGAAGCTGCAGGCAGATCCCACCGTCGCCTTCTGTTTCGATTATAAGCTGAACAGGGTGCTGAACAGGCACCTGACCGTGGATTCCCCATACAATACATACCTCCATGAAGGACTGCCCCCCGGACCGATATGCGTCCCTACCAAGGCCAGCCTTAATGCGGTCTTGAATCCCGACAGGCATGGGTATCTTTTCTTCTGCGCCAGTCCCGACTTCAATGGAAGCCATCGCTTTGCGGTTACCCTACAGGAGCATTCCCGCAATGCCAGGGAATTCCAGGCGGCTCTCAACGCCCGGAGCAAGAACAAAGGGAAATGAGAAACCGTCAGTTTCTCGACACCTTGGATATTCCCCTGATGAGACGGATCTGTGAAACCACCTTGTCGAGTTCCGTATTCGATGGAACCGAAATCTTCAGGAGGATCTCATAGGTCCCGTTTCTCTGGTTTTCATTGACGTTGAAGGAACGGATCGAGGCTTTGAAGACATTCACGATATCCATGATCTTGTTGATGACCAGGGAATCATTGGATGAAACGATCCTCAGGGATGCCTGGAAACTGCCTCCGGATGGCGTCTCCGCCCAACGGACTTTCTGGATCCTGTATGGATAAAGGCTCAGGAGCCTGGAAGCGTTGGGACATGAGATCCTGTGTATCTTGATCCCCTCGGTCCTCGTTACGAAGCCGAATACGTCGTCTCCGAAAATCGGATGGCAGCATTTGGCCATCTTGTAGTCCAGTCCCTTCAGGTCCCTGGCATTGATTACGAGGATGTCATCGGAGGTGTGGCTGTCTTCCCAGTTCTTCGTCCCGGAGGCCGCGAACTCGGCTTTCGCCTGCTCGATGTTCTCACGGACCATCGATGCATGGTCCAGGATATAGTTCTTAATGAAATCCAAGGTTACCGTCCCGTCGGAGACGGCGGCGTAGAAGGAATTGAGGGAACTGAACTTGAGTTTTTTCAGCAATTCGGTGACATACTCGTCAGGGAATTCCAATTTCCAGTTCTTGAGCCTTCTGCCGAGGAGCTCCCTGCCCTGGGAGGCCTTTTTGAATTCCTCTTCATTCAGCTCCTGCCTGATCTTGTTCCTTGCCTTTGAGGTCACGACGAAGTTGAGCCAGTCCTGGGAGGGCTTCTGGTTCTTCCCGCTCATTATCTCCACCACGTCTCCCGTGCTGAGCTTTTCCTTGATGGAGACGGCTTTGCCGTTAATCTTCCCTCCGGTGCAGCGGCATCCGAGTCCGGAATGGATGTGGAAGGCGAAATCCAGCACGGACGAGCCGGAGGGGAGTATCCTCAATTCTCCGGAAGGAGTGAAGACGAAGATTTCCTTGCCCGGAGGCTGGGGTACATCTTCTGGATTTACCTTCCCAGGGTGTTCGAGGACATTCCTGACAGAAGTGAGCCATTTGTCCATCGCTTCCTCGTGGCGAATTCCCTTGTATGCCCAGTGGGAAGCATTGCCGTTCTCAGCCTCCTCGTCCATCCTCCTGGTCCGGATCTGGACCTCGATGTAGGCTCCGTCCTTGTTCCTGACAGTGATATGGAGGGATTCATAGCCGTTGGGTTTCGGGTTGGTAATCCAATCCCTGAGCCTGGACGTGTCGGGTTCATACTCTTCGGTCACATACGAATACACCTTCCAGCACAGGTCTTTCTCGACAGTGCTGTCCTGGGGGCAGTCGATAATGAACCTGATGGCGAAAACATCGTAAACACCTTCGAAGCCTACTTTCTGCTTCTGCATCTTTTTCCAGATGGACCAGGCGGTCTTGGTGCGGATCTTCAGCTTGTATGCGATTCCTTCGCCGGAGAGTTTTTTCTCCAGAGGCCGGATGAACTCCTCAGTAAGTTTGATGCGGTCTTTCTCGGTGGCCTTCAACTTGTTGGTGATGGCCCTGTACTGCTCTGGCTCCGCAAAACGGAAGTAAATGTCCTCAAGTTCGCTCTTTATGTTGTAAAGCCCTAGCTGGTGGGCCAGTGGAATATAGAGCATCAGGGTCTCGAGGATCTTCCTCTCGCGAGAAGACTTCGGGAAGATGTCCAGCCTGCGCATCACCTCCAGCCTGTCGGCAATCTTGAGCACGGTCACCCTGGGGTCGCGTGAGTACTGGACGATCAGTTTCTTGTAGTTCTCGGCCTCTAGCCTGGTGTCTTTCGGCTTGATGGTTGCAATCTTGTTGAGACCGTCCACCATCGTGTAGATGTCCGGTGAAAAACCTGCGGAAGATATGTCGGTGTCCGGATGCCTGCTGGTCGCTTCATGGAGGAAGACGGCGGCGGCGCATTCGGCAGGGAGGCCGAGTTCGTCGGAAACGATGAGGGCCACCCCCATCGGATGCTCGATGAAGGGATGCCCGTCACTCCTCGTCTCCCCAGAAAGGACGCGGTGGGCCAGGGCATAGGCCTTCCGGACTACTTCCCGTCCGGATTCGTCATAATGGGGGAACTTCTGGTCTATGACATCCATGGCGTCGCAAAAAAACCGACTCTAAATATAAGGAAAAAATCTATTTTTCTTTCCAGACCTTGAGATATTCCTGCAAGGCCCACATCTCGTCGCGGTAGCGGGCGGCTTGAGCGAAATCCAGCGAGGCAGCGGATTTTTCCATCCTTCTCCTGTCTTCCGCGACCATCTTTTCGACCTGGTCCCTGCTCATGGAACGGATCACCGGATCCTGCAGGACTGCCGCAAGGTCGGCTTTGACGAAGCCGGATTCGTATGCTGTCTGTTCCTCCCTGACGGAATCCTGGCCGAGACCGACCGATACGGTTCCCCTTCCAAGTTCCGTGGGGGAGGGGATATATCTCGGGTTGGACACCGAATCTTCGGCACTGACAAGCCCGGTCTGCCCCGGCCAGCCCTTTTTCTCCTTGCCGGAATCCTTGTACAGTTCGAGTACGAGGGCGTTGGACCTGACCTCCACCTGTTTCGGTGTGATTCCGTGAAGTTTGTTGTATTCCATCTGCTTGCGCCTGCGGCGGTCTGTCTCGCGGATCGTCTCCTCCATTGAGTCGGTTATCGTGTCGGCATACATTATCACCAGGCCGTGGATGTTCCTTGCCGCCCTTCCTGCGGTCTGGGTGAGGGCCCTTCCCGATCGGAGGAAACCTTCCTTGTCGGCATCCAGGATCGCCACCAGTGAAACTGACGGGATGTCAAGCCCTTCCCTGAGGAGGTTCACGCCCACCAGTACGTCGAAAAGTCCGTTCTTGAAATCCTCGATTATCTCAACCCTTTCCGTGGTATCGACGTCGGAATGGATGTATCTGCATCGGATGCCGATCTTGGTGAGATATTCGTCCAGTTCCTCGGCCATCCTTTTGGTCAGGGTCGTGACAAGTACCCTTTCGTCCGCTTCGGCCCTTTTGCGGATTTCTTCCACGAGATCGTCGATCTGGTTTTTCGTAGGCCTTACTTCAACGGGAGGGTCAAGCAGGCCTGTCGGCCTGACGACCTGTTCCACGACCAGTCCTTCGCTCTTGCCGAGTTCGTAATCTGCCGGAGTGGCGCTCACATACACCTTCTGCCCCGTCACTCCTTCGAATTCGTCAAAGGTAAGCGGCCTGTTGTCGGAAGCGGCAGGAAGGCGGAAACCATATTCCACGAGTACGGATTTCCGGGAGTGGTCGCCTCCGTACATGGCCCTGATCTGGGGAAGGGTCACGTGGCTTTCGTCGATGAATGTGATGAAATCCTTTGGGAAATAATCTATGAGGCAGAACGGCCTCTGTCCGGGTTTCCTTCCGTCGAAATACCTGGAATAATTCTCGATTCCCGGGCAGTATCCCATTTCCTTTATCATCTCGAGGTCATTTTCCACCCTCTGCCTGAGTCTTTTCGCCTCCAGTCCCTTGCCTATTTCTTCGAAATACGACAGCTGCGCCTTCAGGTCGTCCTGGATCTCGCTTACCGCCATGGCCGCCCTTTCCCTCGTGGTGACGAAGTTGTTTGCAGGGTAGATGGAGATTTCTTCCACGTCTTCTATCCTCGCTCCGGTCGAAGGCTCAATGATTGAAAGATTCTCCACCTCATCCCCGAAGAATTCCACCCTGACTGCATCGTCGGCCCCTCCGAGATAAACGTCCACGGTATCTCCCCGTACACGGAAGGTCCCTCTCTTGAAATCGGTCTCCGTTCGGGAATAGAGGGCGTCCACGAGCTGGTAGAGAAGACGGGTCAGGCTCCTGGTCTCACCATTCCTTATATTAATCGTCTGGGAATGGAAGTCCTCTGGATTTCCAATGCCGTAGAGGCAGGAGACGCTTGAAACTACTATCACGTCCCTCCTTCCCGAAAGGAGGGCTGAGGCGGCGCTGAGCCTGAGCTTGTCAATCTGGTCGTTTATGCTGAGGTCCTTTTCTATGTAGGTGTCAGTGGAAGGGATGTAGGCCTCGGGCTGGTAATAATCGTAGTAGGACACGAAATATTCCACCGCATTGGCGGGGAAAAAGGATTTGAATTCTCCATACAGCTGGGCGGCCAGGGTCTTGTTGTGGCTCAGGACGAGGGCCGGTCTCTGAAGCCTCTCTATTACGTTTGCCATGGTGAAGGTCTTTCCCGATCCCGTCACGCCCAGGAGGGTGACATCCGGGACACCCTGTGAGAGGGCCTTGCAAAGCCCCTCTATCGCCTCCGGCTGGTCGCCGGACGGCTTGTATGCCGATTCCAGTCTGAATTTCATGTCCAACCAATTTCCGATACCGGCAGATGACTTGCCAGAATGTCAGGGTTTACACAGACAAAATTACATTCATCGTGCCATGTTTGCAAATCCCGGATGGTAGAGAAGAAATTTTATGAGAATCTTGTGTATTTAGATTTTTATTTATACATTTGCACGAAATATGTGGAATAGCCTATGGCTGTCCGGAAGGATATAAGCGAATATTTACAAATTAATTCTTATTCTAATAAAACATGAAAAGTTTAAAAACTATTTTGGGAGCAATTGCAATTGCAACTCTCCTCGGTGTTTCTTTCAGTGCTTCCGCACAGGAGAACAACAACCGTGACGAGAACGGTAACATCGTTCGCGGCTCCTATGAGACCAACAGGTTCGGTGACAACTGGTTCATCGGTCTTGGTGCTGGTTACAACGCTGGCCTTTATTCCATTGACAACGCTGCCGGAAAGGGCGGTCTCGCTACTACCGTCAACCTTGGCAAGTGGTTCACCCCTTCAGTAGGTGCCCGCATCGGTTGGAGAGGCCTTACCAACTCTTCCCGTGGAAATGACTTCGGTTCCTACAAGCAGAATTCCGCTTTGGTCGACCTCATGTGGAACATGTCCAACGCTTTCTCCGGCTACAAGGAGACCCGCTTCTGGGATATCATCCCTTACGCTGGCTTCGGTGGCAACTGGGTTAAGCTCGACGACAAGGCTGGCTGGGATCAGGAATTCGTAATCAATGCCGGTATCCTCAATGATTTCCGTCTTGGAAAGCATGTTGACCTCTTCCTCGACCTCCAGGCTATGATGACCAAGGCTCCCCAGTACGCAGCTGCTGGTGTTGAGAACGACAGGTACTACTGGCCTGTTTCTGCTACCCTCGGCCTCATCTTCAACCTTGGCAGGACCAACTTCGACCGTCACAGCTCCATTACCCCTGTCGTTGTTCCCGTTCCCTTCACTGTGGATCAGTACAACGCTCTCAAGAACAGGGTAGCCGAGCTCGAGAAGGAGAACGCAGCCCTCAGGAACAGGATCGCAGAGCTCGAGTCCCGCAAACCCGAGACCATCTATGTTGACAACACCGTTCCTTCCTCCGCTACCATTTACTTCGACCTTGGTTCCTCCAAGATCTCCGAGAGGGAGAAGGCTCACCTCGAGTACTATGCTTCCACCCTCGGCAACGATGCTAAGGTTACCGTCGTAGGTTCCGCTGACAGCGGCACCGGTACCCCGAAGATCAACGCCAAGCTCTCCGCTGACCGTGCAAAGGCCGTTAAGGACCTCCTCGTCAGCAAGTTCGGACTCTCCGAGGACAACATCAATGTTGAGACCGCTCTCGACGTGTTCGATACCCCTGCAAAGAGCCGCGTGGTTATCGTGAAGTAATTCTCACAGGAGAATACAGATGAATTGAGGCGTCCCGTTGAGGACGCCTCATTTTTTTTGTTTTCAGTACTCAGGTATTCCATCCTGATAGTACCGTGGGATATGGCTTATTTCATTGCGGCGAATCTCTGCAACTGGGTATCTGCACTTATCTTGTCGATGATGGAGCAAACCAGTTTGAAGGTCCTGCTGTCGCGGGAATAGTCAGCTGGAGTGATGAAGTTCACTCTGCCCTGCCTGTGGAGTTTTGCTGCCTTTGCCCTGTCCTCCGGGACGGAGGGGTCGTAAACGCCGATGGCATGCCCTCCGAACATGCCTACTATCTTCATGCTGGGCACGTCCGTTTCTCCATCGCCGAAGTAGATCATATTTGGAAATGGGATCCTTTTCTTGTCGTCTGCAACGCTTGCGTTGACCATCTTTGAATCCCTAGACGAGAATATCCCTTTGTTTATCTTGAAGATGAACTGTGTCTTTGCCGTATAGTCTACAGCTATTCCGGGCCATTCGGCTTCCCCGTTCCTGTCATATATGAAGGTGCAGGCGAAGATGTGCTTGAATTCATGGGCGATGGGGCAGCCCTCGATTATTTCCTTGAGCCCTGAGGAATTGATGTAGTGCTCGATCCTGACGCCTTTGGACTCGCCGTATCCGTTCACGAGGGAAAACCATTCCCTGACTCCCGGATATAGCCGGATGTGCTGTCCGAACCGCTTGAAATCGCTTCTGCGCAGTTTGATTCCATGGCGTCTGGCTTCATCGAACATGAGTTTCATGTAGGAAAGGATGTTGCTCGCGTCCTGCCCTTTTGCGATTCCGTCGCTCATGCTCCAGAACTCTTCGGGAGTCGATCCGATAGCCTGGATGAAACCGAATTCCTGCATGTTGCCGGGGGAGAGGGTCCCGTCAAAGTCATATATCAGCGCGACGATAGGTTTCTTTCTCATTTTGTTCAATTTACGCGCAAATATAGTCAAAATCATTTTCCTAACAGGATGCATTTTATTATTTTTGTCGAAATGATTGCAAATCACAGCGTATGGAACACTATCTGAAAAGGTTGCAGGAGGCGACCAGGAAATACTGGGACAAATCCGCCCTCAATACCTGGCAGGGAGAGGGATTCACCTACGGTCAGGTTGCTACAAGCATAGAAAGGTATCATATATTCTTCAGGGACGCAGGATTCTCAAAGGGGGAGCATTTCGCCCTCTGCGGGAAAAACGGGGCGCATTGGGGAATCACTTATCTTGCCATCAATACTTACGAGGCTGTCGTGGTCCCTATCCTCAACGACTTCACCCCGGAGAGTGTCGAAAACCTGACCGACCATTCTGACAGCGTTATCCTCTTTACTGATGAAGCCAAGTGGAAAACCCTTGAAATCAGTAGGATGCCTAAGTTGAGGCTGGTCTTCGACTTTGAGACCCTCCGTATCCTCTGGTGCAAGGATTCTTCCATTTCGGCTGCCTATGCCTCCCTGGACGAGGCCTTCGCTGAAAAATGGCCTGATGGATACGGACCGAACGATGTGGCGTTCCCTGTGGACAACTGGGATGATCTGGCTGTAATTAACTATACTTCAGGCTCTACCGGCAATCCCAAGGGAGTAATGCTTACATACCGTAATTTCAGTGCAAACGTAGATTACAGCCAGAGGAACGTTCCCTCGTCCGACAAGTTCAGGATGGTGTCAATGCTGCCGATGGCCCACATGTACGGTCTCGTCATAGAGTTTATCTATCCCCTTTGTAACGGTACTGCGATCTACTGGCTGGGAAAGGCCCCTACTCCGACTACCCTTCTTAAGTGCATGGCGGATGTGAAGCCTTATCTGTTGATCACCGTTCCGCTGGTGATGGAGAAGATCTTCAAGTCAAAGATTGAGCCTGTGGTCAATAAACCGCTGATGAAGGCGGCGACTTCGATTCCTGGAATCAAGAACCTTGTATTCAAAAAGATACGCGAAGGACTCGTGAATGCTTTCGGCGGCGAAGTCCAACAGTTCATCATGGGTGGCGCAGCCCTCAATCCAGAGGTTGAAGGATGGTTCAAGAAGATAAAGCTGCCTTATCTTGTCGGTTATGGAATGACAGAGGCCTGTCCTCTCCTTGCCTACAAGCATTGGACGAAATATGTGGCCGGGTCATGCGGTGAACCGGTTGATTGTGCGGACGTCCGGATAGACTCGTCCGATCCTCACCATGTCGTCGGGGAGATCCAGGCAAAGGGGGACAATATCTGCATCGGCTACTATAAGAACCCCGAGGCTTCCGCGAACGCCTTTACCGAAGACGGTTACCTTCGTACCGGAGACCTCGGCATCATGGATGAGGAGGGCAATATATTTATCAGGGGCCGTTCAAAGAGCATGATTCTCGGTCCTTCCGGGCAGAATATCTATCCCGAGGAAGTGGAGGCCGTCGTGAACAATCAGCCCTATGTCACCGAGTCCGTGGTAGTTGACCGTGGAGGTAAGATCGTGGCCCTCGTTTATCTTGACAAGAATATGATAGAGGCGAACAGGTTGGACGCCGAGGCGATTTCCGATATCCCGGAGAATATCAAGGTGTCTTCCAACAAGCGTCTCCCCGCATACAGCCGTATCGCCCAGGTTGAAGTGAGGGACGAACCGTTCGAGAAGACTCCGAAGATGAGCATCAAGAGGTTCCTCTATAAGTGACAATTTGGCAGGATTGCCGATTGGAACATATTTTGACTTTAACGGACCGGTCCCTTATAATAGGGGGCCGGTCCGTTAGATTATAATAAAAGCACTATATCATGGCAAAGACAAACAAAGGACAGATTGGGGTAACGACTGAAAACATTTTCCCGGTAATCAAGCAGTTCCTGTATTCCGACCACGAGATTTTCCTCCGTGAGATCGTTGCTAACGCCGTGGATGCGACGCAGAAGATGAAGGCTGTGGCATCGAACGGTGAGTTCAAGGGTGAACTTGGGGACCTCAGCGTCAGGGTTGAGCTGGACGAAAAGGAAAAGGTGTTGAAAATCACCGACAGGGGAATAGGGATGACCGAGGAGGAGGTTGACAGGTATATCAACCAGATAGCCTTCTCATCTGCGGGCGAGTTCCTTGAAAAATACAAGGACCAGAGCATCATCGGACATTTCGGCCTGGGATTCTATTCGGCTTTCATGGTGGCCCGCAAGGTCGCCATAGACACGCTATCGTGGAAGGAAGGGGCGAAACCTGTTCGATGGACATGTGATGGAAATCCTGAGTATGAGATGGTTGAAGGTGACCATGCCGACCGTGGAACGACAATTACAATCTGGATTGATGATGATTCTTCCGAATATGCTGCGAAGGGGATGATTGAAAGCCTCCTGTCGAAGTATTGCAAGTTCATGCCGGTACCCATCTTATTCGGTAAGGAGCAGGAGTGGAAAGACGGCAAGTACGTCGATACGGACCGCGACCATGTGGTGAACGGTATCGAGCCGTTATGGCAGAAGAAGCCGTCAGACCTCAAGGAAGAGGATTACATGAAGTTCTACCATGACCTCTATCCGGCCCAGGAGGAACCTATGTTCTATATCCACCTTAACGTGGACTATCCTTTCCATCTCACGGGTATCCTCTATTTCCCGAAGATCAAGGAGCGCATGGCCATCGACCGCAACAAGATCCAGCTCTATTGCAACCAGATGTTCGTCACCGACCATGTCGACAACATAGTTCCCGATTTCCTGACGCTGCTTCATGGCGTGATCGATTCTCCGGACATCCCGCTGAACGTGTCCAGGAGCTATCTCCAGAGCGACAGGAACGTGAAGATGATATCCACCTACATTACCAAGAAGGTGGCCGACCGCCTGGAGGAAATCTTCAAGGAGCAAAGGGAGGCTTTTGAGAAGAAATGGGACAATATCAAGCTCTTTATCGAGTACGGTATGCTTACGGACGAAAAGTTCTGCGAGAGGGCCCTTAAATTCGCATTGCTGAAGAATACCGAGGGCAGGTTCTTTCCCTTTGATGATTACCGCAAGGCTGTCGAGACCGAGCAGACGGACAAGGACAAGAAGGTGGTTTACCTATATGCGACCGACACCGAAGCCCAGTATCCCTTCATCGAGGCAGCGAAGAACAAGGGCTATGATGTCCTCCTGATGGACTGCGAGCTTGACGCCCATTATGTGAACCTTCTGGAGCAGAAACTCAAGGATACCAGGTTTGCCAGGGTCGATTCCGACAGCATCGACAACCTTATCCCGAAAGAGGAGAGGATCCGTCTGGAGATGAGCGAGGCTGACAGGAAAGACCTAGGGGACATGATGAAGGCCGTCCTTCCCGAAGGGAATGACTACTATGTAGAAGGCGCGAACCTTGGGGAGGATGCCGATGCGATCCTTATCACCCAGAGCGAGTTCATGCGCCGCTATCATGACATGAGCGCGATGGGCGGTGGCATGAATTTCTATGGCCAGATGCCGGCTTCATACAATATCACGGTCAACATGGAGAACCCTCTCGTGGCCCAGGTGATCGCTGCTGAGAAGGCTGAGGTGAAACCTCAGGGAGAACTACCCGCTGAGGCTCCGAAGGATGCGTCTGAAGAGGAGAAGCAGAAAGCGCGTGAGGCCCGCACCGCTGTCATCGATGCCCACAGGGATGACGTACAAGCCTTCGCCCGCGGGAACGAGGCTTTGAAGCAGCTTACGGACCTGGCTTTGCTTGCCAACGGCATGCTCAAGGGCAAGGCTCTTGCTGATTTCATCGCCCGCAGCCGCAAGGTCGTTTCCGACGCTTTCCTGCAGAAATAAAGTACATTGCTGATGAAAGGCAAAAGTTCCGACATCGCTGAAAAAGGCGAGTCGGAATCTTTTGTCTTTCATCTTAGTGGCAGTCCCGGCACCGGCAAAAGCGAGCATTGCGGCCGGGAGGCCGTGTATTCTGGGAGCGTTGCCGGTGCCTGGACTGGTGCGGGGATAGTTTTATTTGCGAGGATCAGCTGTCTTCTTCGATCATCGAAAGTTCGAGCCAGCGGTCTTCGGCTTGGGAGAGGAGGGTGGAAAGTTCTGCAAAACGCGTGGACGCTGTCTGGAGGGCGTTGTAGGCGAGTGTCCCGGAGTTCATTGACTCTTCGAGGGAGGCCTTCTCTTCGGTCATGGAAGCGATGTCAGCCTCCAGTTGTTCCATTTCGCGTTTTTCCTTGAAGGAAAGCCTCCGTCGTACCGGCTTGGAAGCCGTGTCCTGGACCGGGACGGCCGCTTTGCGGGTCTTTTCTTCTTCCTTGGCCTCGCTCCGTTTACGTGCCTCGTGGGCTTTGACGTACGCCCTCCATTCGCTGAACTTCCCGATAAAGTCCTTGACCTCACCGTCCCCGAGGAAGACCAGTAGATGGTCCGTAAGCCTGTCGAGGAAGTGCCTGTCGTGGGATATGATGATCAGCGAGCCCTTGAAGGCTGCAAGATATTCTTCAAGGATGTCCAGGGTGATGATGTCCAGGTCGTTGGTAGGCTCGTCGAGAATCAGCAGGTTGGGATTCTCCTTAAGGATCGTGAGCAGGTAAAGCCTCCTCCTTTCCCCTCCGGAAAGGGTTGAGACCTTGTTGTTCAGCATGTCGTGGGGGAAGAGGAACTGCGCGAGCAGGGATGTGTCGTTGACCGTTTCGAGCACCGTCTGGCTTTCGTCGAACTGCATTCCTTCCTGACGGTACCATCCGATCTTCAAGGATTCCCCTCGGTCCACTTCTCCGGAAAGCGTCCCTCCGGAGGTGTTGCCCGTAAGGAGCTTGATGAAGGTGGTCTTCCCGACTCCGTTCCTGCCGACGATCCCGACTTTCTCATATCTCTGGAAATTGTAGGTGAAGTGGCTGAGCAGGCATCGGTCGCCATAGCTGAAACCCACATCCTTGCAGTTGATGATCTTTGTCCCCAGCCTGGAGGCGCCGCCAAGTTCGCTCATGTCCACCCTGGTGGTCCTGTAAACGGCTTCCGCCCTTTCCTTGAGGGCGTAGAAGGCTTCTTTCCGGTATTTGGCCTTTCCCGACCTGGCGCAAGGGGTGCTCCTCATCCATTCCAATTCGCGTCTGAGGATGTTCCTCACCTTTTCAGTGCGGGCGTCGTAGTTGCCTATCCTCTCCTGTCTCTTTTCAAGATAATTCTCGTAGTCTCCCTTGTAGGTGTAGACTGCACCGTGGTCCAGCTCCATCACGATGTTGCATACCCTGTCCAGGAAGTACCTGTCGTGCGTTACCATGAAGAGGGTGCAGCGGGAGCGGGAGAGATAACCCTCGAGGAACTCGATGGCGTCGATGTCCAGATGGTTGGTGGGCTCGTCCATGATCAGGAAATCGGCTTCGGAGGACAGGAGACCCGCAAGGGCAACCCTTTTGACTTCTCCGCCAGAAAGTTCTCCCATCTTGCGGCCGAAGTCGCCTAGACCGAAGGATGTGAGGAATTTCTTTATCCTGGTGTGATATTCCGAAAGCCGGTCGGGCTCCAGGTCTCTGGTCCATCCCATGCTGTCGGAAAGGATCTGGTCGAAGATGGTCGCTTCAGGATCGAAGGGGTAGTCCTGCTCCAGGAACGCTATCCTTATATCCTTGAGAAAGAGTATCCTTCCTCCCGAATCGCTCTTGTCTTTTCCAGCCAGGATGCGCATTAGGCTCGTCTTTCCGGTGCCGTTGGGGGCGATGAGGGCAATCTTGTCACCCTCGTTCACGTTGAATCCTATGTTTTCGAAGAGAACCTTCGGACCATAGGATTTGGAGATGTTCTCTATCTGCAGATAGCTGGGCATCCGTTATTTGAAGAGCTTGTCAACCGCCTTGACCGATTCGGACAGCGCGAATACTGCCACCCGGTCATAGGCTTCGATGCGGGTGCTTCCAATGGCGATGAAGGAGTCACCTCCGCGGATGACACCTCCGATGATCGCATTTTCGGGGAAGTCGATGTCCTTGAGGGCAGCCTTTGTGATTCCGGAACCGGGGGCGGCCGTGTATTCAAGGACTTCAGCGTCTGTGCCGCTCATGTATTTCACCATCCTGGCCTTCCCGCTGAGGGTATATTTGAATATCCTTCCTGCGGTAAGGAGTTTCTTGTTGATGACGGCATCCACACCCATCTCTTCGGCAAACCTGATGTATTCCAGGTTCTCGACATCCGCGATTGTCCTTTCAACTCCAAATTTCTTGGCTACCACGCAGGAGAGTATGTTGACCTCGTCATTCGGAGTGAGGGCGAGGAAAGCGTCGCAGCTGCGGATGCCTTCCTCGATGAGGACGTCGGTATTCTTAGCATCGGCGTTCACCACCAGCACGTCTTTGCCGAGCCTTTCGCTGAGTTCGCGGCAGATATCTTTGTCCCTCTCCAGGATCTTGACCCTTCCGATCCGCTTGGAAAGGAGTCCGGCCGTAATCCTGCCCATGTCGGTACCTCCGAAGATGATGGCGCTGTTCACCTCGATGTTGTCCATGCCGAGGAACCGGGTGATTTCCGCCATGCCTTCCCGTTTGGATATGATGAAGACCAGGTCGTGGTACTGGAACTTGTAGTCCGGCCTGGGGATGATGGTCTTTCCCTCCCTGGTGACGGCTATGACACGGAACTGCAGGTCGTCATGCGAGGCTGCGGCCGCGAATTCCGCGAGTTTCATGTCCAGCAGGGGGGAGTTTTCCTCCAGCTTGAACACGGAAACCTGCAGCTTCCCCCTGCCGAAATCCATGCTGTCGGTAGTCTCGGTGTGTTTTAGGAGGGCGATTATCTCGTCTGCAGCAATCTTTTCGGGATAGAACATGAGTTCGATTCCCATCTGCTTGAAAATAAGTTTGTTCTCGGATGTGAGATACTCTTCGTCATCTATCCTGGCGGTCACTTTCCCGGCTCCGAGGCTCCTTGCCAGGAGGGCGCTGACAATATTGACATCCTGGGACACACCGGGATTGACGGCGATGAAAAGGTCGCATCCGGCCACGCCGGCTTCTTTCAAGGCCTTGATAGAGGAGTAGTTGCCCTGTATGGTCACAACATCCGCGACGGTCCTGAGTTTGGAGAGTTTTTTCCCGTCGGGGTCGATGACGGATATGTCATTGGCTTCCAGGCTCAGCATCTTTGCAAGATGGGAGCCGATTTCTCCTGCGCCTTCGATAATTATTTTCATGTCGGATATTTGGATAATCAGTAATTGTGGATATACTCTGTCAATTTGTTGTTTCTGAACAGTTTCATGGGGATGAGGAGAATAGGGCACAGTCCCTTTATCTCCCGAATCGCGGATTCTTCAGGCCATTTTCCCAGGGACCTGAATTCCCTGTGGGCTGTCAGGACGGCTTTGAAATACTTGAATTTCAAGCTGAGCAGGTAGCATAGGGCGGACAGGCCGTCCAGGGCCATCCGTCGCCGCAATATCCTTCTGGCCGCCTTGAGGCCTACGGTTCCGGGAAGGTTGTTCTGAAGGGCAAGGAGGTTGTTGCGGTAATTGAGCCTTAGTTTCCATGGCGAATTCTGGGGAAGGGTTCCCCCGCCAAGATGGTAAACTTCTGAATCTGGGACAACTGTCACCGAGAACCCTTTCCTGAGGAGTCTCCAGCAATAGTCAATCTCTTCGAAATGGGCGAAGAACCTGGAATCCAGGCCTCCGAGTTCCTTCCAAAGCGATGCGCGGGTGAGGAGGCAGGCTCCTGATACCCACATTACATCCTTCGGAGAATCATATTGGCCTGAATCCTTTTCCACTTTTTTCATCACCCTTCCGCGGCAGAAGGGGTAGCCGTATTTGTCCATGAGTCCTCCGGCAGCCCCGGCGTATTCGAAGGAAGACCGGTCATGGAAGGATTTCAGTTTCGGGCCGCAGGCTCCGCATCCGGGATGGGAGTCCATCCAGCCGACCAGGGGCTCCAGCCATGCTGACGGGACTTCAATGTCGCTGTTTATAAGAAGGTAATAATCGAACCCTTCCCCGTCGAGGGAGGCGATGGCCCGGTTGTATCCTCCTGTGAATCCGTAATTCTTCCCCAGAGGGATAGTCCTAACCCCGGGGAACCTTTCCGCCATCATTTCCATTGAACCGTCGTCGGAGCCGCTGTCAGCGACGATGACTTCCCCGAGACTGCCGACGCTTCCGATCAGCCCCGGCAGGAATCTGGAAAGATAATCCTTCGTGTTCCAGTTGAGTATGATGACGGCGGTCTTCATCTATTCATCCTTGTGGCAGCAGTCTCCGTCTTTGTCGCAGCCTTCGTCCTTGTGACAGCATTCGCCGTCCTTCTTCCCTTTTCCGTGGCAGCAGCCTCCGTCTTCATGGTGTTTGTGGCAGCGGTGGTGCTCTTCGGGAGGAAGGTATTCCCCATGAAGGCCTTCCGTTAGCTCTTTTTCGGTAGCGTCGCGTACGGAAACCACCTTGCCCGTGAAATTCAGGGTCTTGCCTGCCATGGGATGGTTGAAGTCCATTTTAACGGCATCGCCTTCGAAGCCGGCCACGGTGCCCTGGACAATCTGTCCGTTCTGGTTCATCATGGGTATCACCCTTCCCTCAACCAGAAGTCCCTCTGGAATCCTGCCGTCTATCATGAATGATTCCATGGGAAGATTGAAAATCCTTGAAGGATCGTGTACTCCGTATCCCTCTTCCGGAGTGAGGGTGAACGCGAATTCACCTCCGGGTTCGAGGCCTTCTACTTCGGCTTCGAATTTTGGAAGCAGCATGTGGTTGCCGTGGATATAGTCGAGGGGCTTTTCTTCGGTAGCCTTGTCGGCGGTTTTCCCGTCGACCGTCAGTTCGTAGGTAAGGCTTACGACTTTGTCTTTCTCTACTTTCATATCTGATGATTAACAATTGATTTCATTATGGCTCAAGCACTGAGGACAACATTTCCGAACGCTAAGGTAGGAATTTGTTTCGACATGCAAGACCTCGGGTCGTTCCCTGCATACAGGAGATTGTTCCAGAGGGTGATGATATTGCCGGTCATAAGCATTTCCCTGACCGGGTGCAGAGGCTTTCCGTCGCGGAAAAGGATTCCTTCGATGCCGAATGAGAAATCTCCCGTGGTAGGGTTACTGTTCCCTCCGTTGAATCCGGTAACCAGCACGCTGTCTCCGCAGAGTTGCAGGATCCTTTCCCGGTCAAGCGGCAGGGACCCTTCCGCTCCTACGGGGAGGACGACCGGCCTTGAAGCATCATCCACGGTAGGGGCGATTCCCATCTTGTTGGAGATATAGGTATTGATGAAATATTCATTGACCACGCCCCTGTCGATGATAGGGACCTCTTTCACGGAAACTCCCTCGCTGTCGAAAAGCCTCGATCCGGTTTTTCCGGTTTCCCGACCTTTGTCCATGATGGTGAGCGACTCCGGGAATATCTTTTTCCCGAGAGTGCCGTCCATGAAGGAGTTCTTCTGTTGGATTGAATAGCCTCCCAGAGCGTTGAGAATGGGATTCAGGAGGGATGAAGCGCAGGTATTGTCGATGACGACGGTCATGGGCCCGCCCTTGACGGGGGCCGGGCCGATGAGCGAAGCCGCCCTGCGGATTGCAGCCGGTCCGCAGGCCCCGGCATCAAGATTCCTGAGCCTGGGTGAAGAGTCCCACCAGTATCCGCTGATCCTGTTCCCCTTTCCGTCTTCAATGGTGGTTTCCACGCCGTAGTCGAACGAGGTCTCCGCTTGACGGCAATACAAGCCGTTGGAATCGATTATCAGCGAGTCCGCTATCATATCGGAATACTCACCTTCTTCTGATATGACCTTGAAACGGCTGTCTTTGGTTTTTCCGAATGCTGACGCTCCCAGGGCGATTGCCAGGCGGTCATCGGAGGAAACCGTCCCGTAGTCTTTGTCAAGAAGCCCGAGTTCATCTCCCCTGACCGCTCCCTTTTCAGTCCTGGAAGGGTCCGGAAGGTCCCTGCAAGGGTCCTTTGCCAGCATTCCGACTGTCTTCACGGCTTTCTCGATAAATGGGAAAAGTTCCTTTTCCTCAAGTCGGTTGGCTGAGAAACTTCCATATCTTCCGTCAGCGAAAATACTGACAGTCAGGGCTCTGTCCATGCATCGGCTGACTTTGTCGAGTTCGCCGTTAAGGGTGCTGTAGATTTCGGTGAGGTTCTTGCTGAGGGTTACCCTGGCCTTGTCAGCCCCCGATGTAAGGGCGTGTTCGAGGCACCTGTTGGCGATCCTTTCTTCTATTTCGTTGATAAGTCCTTCCATATCAGTCTCCTCCTACTGTCAATTCCCGTACCAGTACTGTCGGTATCCCGCATGAGACCGGAGCGCTCTGCCCCTTGCCGCAAGTCCAGGTCCCGTTGTCTATCGTCGCATCCGCTCCCACGGCGACTATGTCAGCGAGGGCCCTGGGACCGTTCCCTATGATGTTGATATCCTTGACAGGAGACGTAAGGCGCCCGTTTTCAATCAGGAAACCGCTTTTGACATAGAAGGTGAAATCGCCTTCTCCGATCAGGACCTGGCCGTTTGTAAACTCGTCGACGTAAATCCCCTTTTTGACGGATGAGATTATCTCCTCCCTTGAGGAATCTCCTGATTCCATGTAGGTCGCCCTCATTCTCGGGATGGGATTATATCGGAAAGATTCCCTCCTTCCGTTGCCGGTGGGGGAGACTCCGTACCATTTGGCGCTGATCCTGTCGTGAAGATATGATGTCAGGATGCCGTTTTCAACCATGTATGTCCTCTGTCCGGGAACTCCTTCATCGTCGAAGTTGAGGGCGCCGCGGTTGCCTTTGACGGTGGCGTCGTCCACGATGCTTATCCTGGAATCGCATACCTTCTGGCCGATCTTTCCTGAAAAGATGGACTGGCCCTTGCGGTTGAAATCGGCTTCGAAGGCATGGCCCATCGCTTCATGGAGCAGTATCCCCGAGGCCCCGGCTCCCATTACGACAGGCATCTTTCCTCCTTTGGGGCGAGTTGCTTCGAACCTTTCGTCAATGCCGGAAGTGGCTTTGACCGCCAGCTCGTCCAGCAGGGCTCCGGTGAGCATCTCCGCTCCGCAGCGGAAACTCCTTGACACAGTCTTGTTTTCCGTTTTTCCGCCTCTGGAAAATATGACTGTAGCCGTTATGTTGCCGAGCGGCCTTGTCTCGTATTTCAATTCCCCGAAGGAATTGTACATCAAAATGTCGGAAACCTGGCAGGACACCATGGCAAGGATTTTCACTATGGATGCGTCCCTGGCGGAAATCTTGTCTTTCAGGCTCATCAGGACACCGGCGAGAGTGGCGGTATCCGTTTCCCTCCAATCCTGGATCATAGGATACCTGTCCGCTGCAGGGTTGGGTGTGCCCGGAAAGAACTTCCTGACCTTACGGTCTCCGTTGTTTTCTGCAATCACGTATGATGCGGCCCTGTCGCGGGCGTCCCTGAGGAGCCTGTCAGCAGATTGGCGGGTGACTTCCACCCGTCCTCCTTTCCCGTCCGCTATCTTGGCAGCCGCCCTCGCGGCGTCTTCCATGGTTTTCAGGTCGGTGCTTTCCGAATAGGAATAGCCGGTTTTCTCTCCTTTCAGGACCCTTATGCCTACCCCGTAGTCGATACTGCGGCTTCCCGAGGATACTTCCCCGTCGCGCAGCTGTAGACTTGAATAGACTGTGCTTTCAAAGAACAGGTCGGTGAAATCGCCTCCGCAGGCGAGACCCTCTGCCGCAAGCATGAGGAGGTCTTCTTCCCTGACTCCGAAAGTGTCCAGATAATATTTCTTTTCCCTTATCATTTTGCGAGTCTGTAGTCTGTGTA
>Ga0256405_10005484_pt1 | contig 21814 bp, 23 predicted proteins | sample RumenRJG_02DNA_FD_189096 | JGI IMG/M metagenome (GOLD analysis project Ga0256405, IMG submission 189096) | Bovine rumen microbial communities from Lethbridge, Alberta, Canada - RJG_02 | ecosystem: Host-associated > Mammals > Digestive system > Stomach > Rumen | place: Canada: Alberta... | reverse complement strand
TCGGTATGTTGAACCACAAACCGATAGCGGAAACCGTAGATATCTCCTTTCACGCCGAAATAACCTGCCATAATGCGATTATTCATTTGGGTAATCAACGGCAGACCTATTGTGCGGGAGAAATAAGTCCAACCTTGTGCATATACGCCGTTTGCAAAATAACTATCGTCTCCACCGAAAACAATTCCATCTTTGTCGTGGAAAGGACCGGACTGGTCGGTTGTGTTGGTAAATTCCAATGTAAAGGCCTGCAGATATGGCCACCTCGTTTGTTCAAAATGCGCACCCCAGATACCATCGCGGTTGTTCTTACCGCCGCCAATGAATCGCAATGGCCCGTCTTCGTTGATATATTGCCAATAGAAATCAATATGCCAATCCGTTCCCTTGGCTGTGACGGTCAATTGCTGCATACCGATATGATTCCCTTCCCGCCCAAGTGTTTCATTGCGCGTAGTACCTCCGCTTTTTTGCGCAGTAAGAATGTGCCAGAAATCGGAGATGCGATTGCCCAAATTGCCTGCTGTGGCAGAATGTCCGCCCCACTGGGCAGCATGGTGAAACTCATAGCTGATGTTTAACGGCAGTTTTCCACCGACACGTCCTGCCACATAGGCATGATGGAGATACGTGCGGGATACGAAAGGATTGTTGTCGTCCAACCAACCATGTGTCAATCCGCCCTTTATGTCCAGATAGCCATATAAGCCTGGAATGGGTGTCCAACAATCGAATCCGATGGAGATACGAGGCACAGGGTGTGCATTATCCGAGAAGAGGAAATGACCCATTGTAAGTTCGGGAGCTGCAGCGAACGAGTGGGGGCGAATACCTACCGTCAAATCTACAATATAAAGCCGCGCATGCGCATAGAGTTGTTCGAAATAGCCTGTTCCGAGCGTGCCTGACGACTGCAATCGCCCTGCAAGAACAGCGGCAAAGTCGTAGTCAAACCATCTGTTTGGGCGTGTTGCCGGTTTAATAATACCCAAGGCAAGAGTTCCGCTGTGCGAGGCAGAAGAGATGGTGCCGTGCCGATTGGTCTGTAGCAGATATGGGGCTTCTGTGCCGGAAGACGACAAGATGTTGATTTGCCCCACATAAAACAAACGGTCATGGCAGGTGTCCGGTGCCGCCATGGGAAGTGGCCACCAGTCCCATGCCAAAGCAGGTAAGGCAACGAACAATGATACTATGAGACACAGACTATTCTTCAATCAGATAAATGTTTTTCAATAGGTTACCATCTATATCTTCACCCAGTCCGAATCCTGCTTTTCCGTTCAGAGTGAATGCAATTTGATTTTCCGCCCGGCCTTCCGGCATAGAAGTGACGTATTCCCAATGGTTTTCGTGTGGGGAAAAACGCCAGATCTCATCATACAGTTTACCGCCGGTGAGTGTTCCGCGGAAGAAACGTCCTCCAAACACATACAGATATTCCGATGTGCCTGTTGCCGCTGCCATCACTCGTCCATCGCCGGGAAGGGAATGCGATGTTGCCCAAGTGGAGGAAAGCAGGTCGGTTTGATACATGGCACGCACATTGGCGCCATCATAACCCAAACCCAGGCAAACCGTGTTTCCCACTATACCGCCAATGCGTCCTTTGCCTGTGCCTGCATTATTGTTTCGTTGCAAGGCAGACCATTGGTTTTGGGAGATGGAGTAGGTGTAACATTCTTTTGTTTGGTCTCCGTAATTGCCGTATAGCACATATAGATTGTCACCTGCTATGCATGAAACGGCACCTACTGTTGCCATAGATGGGTAAGTCTGCAATTGTTCCCATATCTGCGTGGCGGGATTATAGGACCAGAGGTCACGAAAATACTTGTCATCGAAATACGCACGCCCTTCGCCATAACCAAGCCCCAGATAAAGATATTCTCCATCGGTTTGCATAATGGCTTTTACCCTCGGCTTAAGTGGTGTGGGATAGGCTGTCCAAGTATCCTGATCAAGGTCATAGCACCATAGTATAGAATCAACTTTTCCGTCTTGATTTCTTCCTCCGAACACATAGAGTTGCCGCCCTATTGTGCAGGCAGCTGCCGATGCTTTTGGGGAGGGCATGGCAGTGAGAAGATGCAATTCCACAGGATCTGCTACGTCAAAATCATAATGATGGCAACCTGCCACGATGGGCAAGAGGCATAATAGGGCAATATGACAAAATGAGCGTGACATTTATTTCTGACGGAAATGGAAAGTGGCATTGCCGTGTATTTCTTTTGTGGTTTTGTCGGGCAGCACAATGGTGGCTTTCACACCTTTAGGGAGACTTATCAACCAACTGACAGAGCCGTCCTGATGCCGTCCCCATTCCGAAGTAATGGTGCCCGAAACAGATTCGTATCGCGCTTCCACATGATTCAACTCTTCCGGAAATACAGGTTGCATGTGCAGGTGTTGATAGCCCGGTTGGTCAGGACGGATGCCCGCTAAATCTTCGTAGTACCACAAGAGCAGGTCACCCAACAACATGACATGATTGCCTGAATTCATCTCCGGTGCTGCGGAGTTGCCGTTCCATAGTTCCCAGATTGTGGTGGCACCATGTTCCAACATATACCCCCAAGATGGATAGGAGGTCTGTCGCGCAATTTTCATCGCGAGGTCTGCATGTCCCCAACGGGTCAGTGTCCGCATCAAATACTGAATTCCTAGCACTCCGCAACTGACATGCCCGTGAAAGTCTTTTTCCGTGACTTTCACTATCTGCGCCATAACACGTTCTTCTTCGCCTTCCGGCACCAATCCAAGTGCCAAAGAGAGGATATTGGCAGTAACGGTATTATTGCTATATGACCCTGCTTCCGGATGATAGAAACGACGGTTATAATTCCGGCGGATACCCTGTGCCAGTTGTGCATATTCCGTGCAATCGCTATCGCGCCCCAATAGCAAGGCGAACTGCTGCATCTTGCCCAGTAAATTATAAAAGACAGTTGTGGAAAGAACGGTCGCTTCCGTCTGACGGGCAGGGTCTTTGCTGTGAATCAGCTCCGGACGTTCGGGCGGCATACACCAGTCTCCGTATGTATCAACCGTTAAAAGGCTGTCCACCATCGTTTCCCGCACGGTGTAAAGTACCCATTTGCGCATGGAATCATAGTGTCTGCGAATACCTTCCTCGTTGCCAAAACGTTCCCATAACATATTTGCGACAGAAATATAGGTGCCGTTCCATGTCACGTTCTTATGATGACGGATACCCCAATATCTGGGGGCTATATCCGAGAGTTGGCCTTCTTCGGTCTGCGAATCTTCGATATCCTGCATCCACTTCAAATAGAGGTCTTGATTGTCAAAAAGATAACTTTCGCCATAGGCACCTGTAAAACGGTCGCCCAACCAGCCAAGCCGTTCATCTCGTTGCGGACAGTCGGTGGGAAAACCATGATAGTTTCCTCGAATGCCATTTTCTGCCGCACGGAAAAGACGGTTCAGCAAAGAATCCGAACAATGGAACGAACCGGTTCGGCGCATTTTGTCGGCAATGATGAAACCGACGACCTTGTCCGGTGCTTGGGTCAAACCGCTTATTTCGGCATAGCGAAATCCCTGCCATGTGGTGGATGGGCAATAAACGAACGGCTGATTATCACGCGGAATATATGTGTTCGTTGCACGTGCATCGCGCAGATTGGCGGTGTAGAGACCCATCGAATCGGGTAGGAGGGTTTCTGCCATACGGATGACCACAGGTGTCGTATCATTGCCTTGTCCCTGCAGTTGAAGCCAACCCACCATGTTTTGTCCCATATCTACGATATAGGTATTTTTTATGGTCCGGCGGATGCTGAGAGGACGGATAGTATCCAATATCTGCTGTCCTGCAATGTTCTGTCTGCGCAGTATGCCATTGGGTGCCTCAAGCACTTCCGCTTGTTGCCATTGTTCAGGATTTTCGTAATGCGCATCATAATATTCTCCGTCATACAAATTGCTCCGTCGCACCGGTCCGCAATTCGTCGCTTGCCATGTACTGTCAGTGGACAAACGCATAATACCGCCTTTGGTGCGAACCACCAATTGTGCCAACGCGCGTGGTGTGCCCCAATGGCGCATACCGTAATCGCCTAACATGGCAGTGAACCAGCCTGGAGAAAGGCAAATGAGTATAGTGTCTTGTCCTTTTCGCAGCAGTGAAGTGACGTCATACTCGCAGAAATACACCGTTTTATCGTAGTCCGAAGGCAAGGGTCCTAATACATCATTCGTCACTTTCTTTCCGTTGACATAAGTGTCGGAAAAGCCTCCGGCAGCAACAAAAAGGCGGGCATCCAATGGCAGTGTATCCACCGTGAATATATAACGAAGGTGTCGTGCAGCAAGCATGGAATGTTCTTCGCGGTCGCGATAGGTGCTATCTGGTGCATCGATGCCGATCCATTGGGCTTGTTCCCATTCGGGCGTAAGAACAGGTGTCTTACGGCAAGCCGTTAAGAACGGAAGTAAAATGATGCTCCAAAGTGCGGCAATATGCAGAGTGAACGAACGATATTTCATGCGAATCTACGATTTGGGTCCGCAAAGGTACAACAAATAATTGAAATATGCAAGTATATTAGAGAAAAGTGGTTAAAAAAACAACAAAAGTCTTGCGTATATCAGAAAAAAGCAGTACCTTTGCGCCCTCAAACGTGCTAAAAGCATTTGTGCGAGATAACAAAGGGGTATTAGCTCATCTGGTAGAGCGTAACGTTCGCAATGTTAAGGTAAGGGGTTCGAGTCCCCTATACTCCACAAGAAATCAGTTCATCAATTCGGGTATTTCGCCGAATATTTCTCCCACTACAACATCCATCAGACGCGTACGCTGCGAATAGTTGCCACAGCCTTTGCAATGCCGTACGGCTATGGTAGCCAGTTGTTTACCCGACTTGATTTCAATGAGTTTGATGTTTCCTGAAATGATGGCACCACCGGTAGAAACGCTCATGCCGAATGCCGAAGCGGCGCCATTGCCCATATCAACTTGGTCAACGGTCAGGATAAACTTGTATTTTGCGGTAGAGGGGTTCACCCAAATACAATGGTCTTTCATCTCATCGCGTTCGTCTTCATCGCGTGTATTCTGATAGGCTTTCCAGATTTGGGGATTGACGGTGATACGTACGCCTTTCTTATTTTTGCGGTTGAAGCAAGCGCGCCCGGGAGATTTTTCCCATGCGGTGCAATTGACGATAAAACGCTTTACTTGCGGCCAATCTTTCACCCAGTCGGAACCTTGCGACTTGTTGTAAGCATCGATGGTGCCGAGGTTTTTCTCCACTTTGTTGTTTCTGTCCAGTTGGACAACTTTGGCTTTGGACCAGTCAATTTCCACATAGGCATATTCACCGGATGTTTTGAGGGCTTTCAGACTACCGGATGTCAGGGATACGTCCGCACGGCAAATAAGGCTGAAGCAAAGCAATAAGGATACGAAGATGTTTCTTCTCATAGGTTTGATTGTTATTAAAGTGTTATTAAAGATAAATATAGAAAAGCATTTCACGCTGCAAAGGTACAACAAAAACTGCACATACGCAAATATTTTAGCGATTTTTTTGTTCAATCGGATATTTCTGAGTTTTTTAGACTGTCTGTCGTCGGCTATGCTCGCATAAGCAGGCGATAGGCAGTGTAAAAGGTGCTTTTGCACTGACAAAAAAAAACGCCAAAATATCCCTCTGTATGCCCCGCAGGGTGCGAACGTTCTTTCGGCGGGCCCCTGCACTCTAAAAGTAGCAGGGAGGGCCGAAATTATAACAAATATTTATCCCGGCGGCGTCCGAAGATACTACAAATATTTGCGTTATTATACACCGCTCGCAAATGCGAGCAATCCCCTATAACCATTAGGTTATTATTGGGTGATTATTGGGTGATTATTAGGTTATTTAGCGGACGAAAAGCAGAGGAAAGCCTGCCAAAGGTAGAAAACCACAAGCCTATCTAGTCCGACTAGTCTAACTATTCTAACTAAAGCACTAATTCTGCTAGTATAACAATAAATCTGCAAAAAAATCGCCCAAATATTTGTGTATATGAAAAAAAAGCAGTACCTTTGCAGCCGGAAATGAGTTTTGTGTGCAGAGTGTATGCAGAAAAACAGACTCTTTCCTCGGAATCAATCTACGCCGGAATAGCCTCTTGCTTTGGCAATGGCTGTGGGTTAGAGGGATTCAAAATATACTGAAATAGCGTTTATTGACGCTTTGTGTTTGACAAGTCGGAACTTCGCAACTTTCGGAAAAAATAGTCAAAATCAAAGTGAGCAATAGATGCCTATGGGTATGACTAATAGTATCTTTCTTACGTGTTTTAGCAAGGTCATTTGTCATATCGGCGTAGGTTTCCTGTTGTTTATTTGACTATTTAGGCAATGCGAAGGCCTCGACTTGTGAATGAGCAACTCGAGGTCTGCGCTTTTCTGTGTATGTAAAGGCACATGTGAGTTGACATAATAAAAACCTATGCGACAATGGGCTAACTACTAACTGCGAAAACAAAAAGTATTGATAACTTTATCAACAATAAAAACATAAAATGTCCAAAGCACTATTAAACTTTATAATTATACTTGTATCCGCCTTCCTATTTCTATCTGCGGTATATATTTATGTGAGTAATAGGAGTGGAGACATGGCGTTATACTCGTGGTTGGGGATTGATTATAACAATTATTTTTTTGAATTAATAAGGAATCATTCCTGTCGTTTATCTCCATGGGCAAAATATAATTTGCCGGATGGTCTTTGGATGTTGTCTTTTCTACTATTTATGGAAAGTGTTTGGGGAAATGAGAAACGATTGAAGTGGATGTTTTGTGCTCCAATAATCATATTTGCCGTAATGATAGAACTATTGCAATATAAAGGATTTTTTCCGGGAACAGGTGATGTGTTAGATATAGTTTATTATATAGCAACTGTTTTGCTATTTTTATTATTAATTAATTTAAAACAAAAATGTTATGAAGAAAACAATTAAAATGTTGTGCTCCTGCGTAGTAGCAGGAATGGTCGTAATGGTAGCGTTAGGATGTGCGCCCGTAAAAGGATGGCACAAGGGGCAAGCTGAATGGATGCGTGTTCAGATTCATGAGAATTTTGACTACAGCCAAGCCTTCTCTACCGCTTTGGACTTGTTGACAGAGAAGTACGAAATGGAAATGATTAACAAAGATGGTGGTTATGCACGTTCTGCATGGAATTACTACCGTCAGCCTAATGGGCTTGTCAGTCAAAAGGCACGTGTGAGAGTTACACTTAAGTTTAATCACGACAGAACACAATTGTCTGTTAAGACAGACGTACAGAGACTAATCAATGGTGTCTGGGTGGATGGATATAGCGATGTATTAGGTCGTCAGACACGTGACGACATTCAAGGAGTATTACAATAACAGAATGTTGCAAGCCTTCTCCTTTATAGTACAATCAGTTGAGGATATCTGGTATGTGTTTTGCACACCAATGTCCTCAACTGAGGATACTATTGTTGTGGATATTTGGTGTCCTGAAAATCCGATATTTACAACAAGGGCTTCTTTTTCGAAGAATGATAATTTGATTGCTTCTGTACAATATTGTATTTTGCGTACAGCACAGCAGAACCACATCAACACTAACAATTTTACAATAACAAATACATCAATACCATCGCGGCATGATGGGAATATGAATGTAATATAACCGCGGTTAGACAGAAAAGTTGCATGCATCTCTTGGATTCTATATCTAGATATGATTAAGAAAAATCGCTCATTTAGGGCGATTTTTATTTGTTGTATTTTGTGGGTGGATACCTTACCACTCCGTTACCACTCTAGACCGTCACAGGTCCATGCTATTGTTTGTTCTATCATGCATGTACACGCGTAGCAATAAACTAGCATTTATTGCATTTGCTCGCGATAAATGTAAAAAATCGCCCAAACATTTGCACAATTCAAAAAAAAACAGTACCTTTGCAGGCAAATTTGAAAAAAATATAAAAAGTTTATGAAGAAATTTACTCTCATTGCGATGCTGTCGTTGATTACGATGGCCGTTTTCTCCCAAACAACATGGACAGAGACCTGCGGAACAAGTGTTTCGAAAATAGGAACAAGTTGGCCGTATGCAAATCAGTTTACCGGTTGGGACCATAATGATGATTGTACCTACAATGGTTACTATGCCTCGGTGCGCTATCTGAGTCTTTATTCCGACAATGGTCCGCACGTCTATTTGCAAGCCAATAAGGACAACAGCCGCTTCAATATTTCCGGTCTGCCGGGCGGTACGGATGTAACATTCCAATTTGACATGGTTTTATACCAACAAAATGCCACTGATAATAGTTATGCAACAACGGACCAGATAGGTTTGAAATTGAATGATGTGGAAGTGGAGCTTCCGGCAATGACCGACCTTGCCAGCCAATTCACGACGATTACAGTGGAATTGGGTGACTTGGAGGAAGGAAGCACAATTGAGTTATTCAAGAAGGAAAATAACGCTGTAGAAGTTCGTCTGGACAACTTTGTACTGACGTTTGACGCTGCTACGCCGGTATATTTCTACCTTGACATTGCGGCAGGAGATGGTGGCACGGTGGACGATGTAAGCGGTTTCTATGAAGAGGGTGAGGAAGTCACTTTCACCGCTACGCCGAACGATGGCTATCAGTTCGTGCAGTGGAGCGATGGTGTGGAAGATGCCACCCGCACGGTTTTTATGAACAATCACATAGAATTGACAGCAGAGTTTGAACTTATCCCTAATACGGATGGTGGTTGCTATTCCCAGTTCGAAGGAAAAACAGGAAGCCAAATCATTGTATTGCTGTATAATAGCATCAAAGACCATACAAAACTGTCGTATGGCAACGTCCGTGCCGACAAAGCGCGTGTGGACATCGTGAATGATTTAGTGGTGGATTACTACGGCAATTGTGATTTTTCGATTAATGCTTATGAGGGTGGTGCTGATGATACTTGGACAAAAGATGCCCCCGAATGCGGCTGTTACAACCGTGAACACTCTCTGCCAAAGAATTGGTGGGGAGGATCGGAAACAGAACCGATGTACACCGACCTTCATCATATTCTTCCTACCGACAAAGAATCCAATGAGACGCGTAGTAACTATCCCTTAGGTGAAGTGTCAAATTCGCCGTCATGGACAAATACTGCCGGTGCAAAATTAGGATACGGCACATTCAATACAACGGTATTTGAACCCCTTGATGAATATAAGGGTGACCTCGCGCGCATATACTTCTATATGGTTACTTGCTATCGGGACAAGAACTTCACCAATAGTTATGGCGCAAAAGTATTCACCTACAGCAACAATATTGCCGGCTTTACCTCCACTGCCAGAGACCTATTCTTGAAATGGCATCGTGACGACCCTGTTTCGCAACGCGAACTTGATCGCAATGATGGCGTGGAAGGCAAACAAGGAAACCGCAATCCGTATGTAGATATGCCGGAGTTGGTAGAGTATATCTGGGGTACAAATTCCTCAAACATTTATAGTTGTTCCGCTACCGCAATGGATGAGGTTGCGAAGGAAAGCGTGTCAAAAGTAACCAAAGTGATAGAAAACGGTGCTTTCTACATCGTTATGCCGGATGGCACGCGCTATACGCTTATCGGAACACGCGTGCAATAAAAACCGATTGTGCCTGACAGCGCTTACTCTTGATTGATTTCCTTGCTTTGAATAATGCGGGAATGAGCAGGAACGCTGTGCGTGAGCCAGATGTTACCGCCAATCACTGAATGATGGCCTATCGTGATACGGCCAAGAATTGAAGTGTTGGAGTAAACGGTCACATAGTCCTCCAAAATAGGATGGCGCGGCACGGAAACCATATTGCCTTTTTCATCCATCTGGAAATTCTTTGCACCAAGTGTAACGCCCTGATAGATCGTGCAATGGTTGCCAATGATACAGGTCTCGCCTATCACGATACCCGTTCCGTGGTCGATGGCAAAATACTCGCCGATCTGTGCACGCGGATGGATGTCAATGCCGGTGATGGAGTGGGCACGCTCAGTGATGATACGCGGAATGATAGGCACCTGCATATTGCTCAAAATATGTGCTACGCGGTAGTTAATCATCGCCTGAATGGAGGGATAGCAATAAATCACCTCATCGCGATTATCCACAGCCGGGTCATTGGCTATGGTTGCCTCTACATCGGTAAGCAGGAGACGTTCCAATTCCGGCAGTTGCGCCAGAAACTGTTCTGCCTGATCGGGACAAATCTGTTCGCCCAATGTGATTTTCAGTTCCAGTTTGTTGGCTTCAATGTAGCATTGACGAAGTTCGGGGTCTGTGGGGCAGGGTTCGTAGTACCCGGGAAAAATGATACGTTTCACCAGCGTAATCATACGCTTGATGGCTTCTATGTTAGGAAGTTTCATAACTTTGTTATTTTTGCGGAGCAGGATGCCTGTCCGGTTACTGTTTTTACGGTATATTGTATGTCATTTTCAGTCTGCTTGCAAAGCACTGTGACCGTATCGCCAAGATAGACTTCTTTTTGATAGTTTATATCAAGACGAATAGCCTGCTTGCTGCTGTCTGCACTGCCTTCGGAAAGAAATGACGGCAAACAAGTGTCCATCATGATTTGCAGATATTTACACGAATTGCAGTGACGGTTGTAATCCACATCGGAATAACGCACCGTGTGTGTGCTTTCCACATCGGGTTCTGTCACAGGGAGCATACGCGGTGATCTGGTGATATCCAGCACTTCGCCATCTACCGCACCGGCAAACATCGGGTGGTCGAACATATTGACGATTTCTCGTTTGTTGATATCCAGAATGGCCCATACCGATTTGGCACGACCGATGAGACGGTCTTCTGCCGCGGTGTGAAGGTATATCCGATAATTACGGGTAGAGAGCATATGGGCGTTTTGTTCAACCCAAGTCTCTATGCAGATATGTTCACCTTGAGTGGGCATGTAATCCATCTCCAGCATCATGCGCGTAATAATCCATGCGCAGTTATACGGCCGGAGTGCCTGTGTGCCAAAACCGAGGCTATCTGCCACTTTGCCGGCTGTATTCAGCAAATGTTCTTCCAGCGTGTACAGGCGAAGTCGGTTGTTCATGTCAACTTCCTGATAGGCTATTTCGAACTGTATTGTTTGTTTTTGAGCCATATAATAGCGGTTTAAGGGTACAAAAGTACTGCTTTTTGGTGGAATATACAAGAAAAATGCATTTTTTTTCGAAAAAAGCATAGAAATATTTGGTCAGATGAAAAAAAAGCAGTACCTTTGCAGCCGCTTTCAAGAAAAGCCCTGCTCAATGGTGTAATGGTAGCACTACAGATTCTGGTTCTGTCTGTCTGGGTTCGAGTCCTGGTTGAGCAACAAAGAAGTGACTGTTGATAGTCACTTCTTCTTTTTTCCTAAACACTATTTTCGTCTGGCCGCCGGTTACATCCGTTCGGGCATTTCGATGCCGAGGAGGTAGAAAGCGGATTTCAGTATTTGTGCCACGGTGGCAGACAGTTTCAGCCGGAACTTCCGCACAGTCTCGTTTTCTTCGCCAAGGATGGAGAAATCGTGGTAGAACGAGTTGAACTCTGATGCCAACGCATACGCATAGTTGGCTATAACGGCCGGTGAGAACTCATCGCCTGCTTGACGGACAATGCTTGCAAATTCACCCAAACGTTGGATAAGCGAAAGTTCTTTCTCGTTTAATTGCAGTGTTTTATCCGATGCGGTATGCAGCACCGTGTTAATATCCAATCCCGCTTTACGCAGCACGGATTGTATGCGTGCGTAGGTATATTGGATAAACGGTCCCGTATTACCGTTGAAATCAATCGATTCTGCAGGGTTGAACAGCATGTTCTTGCGCGGGTCAACCTTCAGGATAAAGTATTTCAGTGCTCCGAGTCCCACTTTGCGGGCTATTTCATTGGCCTCTGTTTCGGTGATATCGGGCAGGGTATTGACTTTGTCTTTGGATATCTCTTTGGCATCGTTTATCATGGCTGCCATCAAGTCATCGGCATCCACCACCGTACCTTCGCGCGACTTCATTTTGCCGTTGGGCAGTTCCACCATGCCATAAGAGAAGTGTACCAGTTCTTTGCCGAACGGGAAACCGAGGCGGTCAAGCAGAATACTCAACACCTTGAAATGGTATTCCTGTTCATTGCCCACTACATACACCATCTTGTCAATAGGGTAGTCCTGGAAGCGCAGTTTGGCGGTTCCGATGTCTTGGGTCATATAGACGGAGGTGCCGTCTTGGCGGAGCAGCAGTTTCTCGTCCAGACCGTCTTTGGTGAGGTCAGCCCATACGGAACCATCTTCACGGCGGTAGAATGCGCCTGTTTTCAGACCTTTTTCCACTTCGCTTTTGCCTTCCAGATAGGTGTTGCTCTCGTAGTATATTTTGTCGAACGACACGCCCATTTGGCGATAGGTCTCGTCAAATCCTGCATACACCCAACTGTTCATTTTGCGCCACAGGGCACGCACTTCTTCATCGCCTTGTTCCCATTTTAGGAGCATGGCTTGTGCTTCTTTCATCAGCGGGGCTTCTTTCTTGGCAGTTTCTTCGTCCATGCCTTTGGCGGTCAGTTCGGCAATCTCTTTCTTGTATTCTTTGTCGAAACGGACATAGTAGTCGCCAATCAGATGGTCACCTTTCTTGCCGCTGCTTTCGGGTGTCTCGCCGTTACCGAAGCGCAGCCATGCCAGCATGGATTTGCAGATATGGATACCACGGTCGTTCACGATATTGGTCTTCACCACTTTCCATCCGTTGGCTTCTTGGATGCGCGCAATCGATGCACCCAGCAGGTTGTTACGGACATGTCCGAGGTGCAGGGGTTTGTTGGTGTTGGGCGAACTGTATTCCACCATCATCAACTGTTTGCGGTCGGGTTGTTGTCCGTAGTGTTCGTCTGCGGCAATGGCGTCCAACTGGCTCAACCAGAAACCCTCGTTAATAACCAGATTCAGAAAGCCTTGCACGGCGTTGTAACGGCTCACGAGTTCACCTTTCAGGCGTTCACCTATTTCCTGTGCCACTTGGGTAGGGGCTTTGCGGGCCGCTTTCACAAACGGGAACACCACCAGCGTCAGATGGCCCTCAAAGTCGGAGCGGGTCTTCTGCAGTTGCACCATTTTGTCATCGGCATCAATGCCGTATAGCTCTTTCACGGCAGCCTTCACTTGGGCTGCAAGCATTGTTTCCAAACTCATATCTCTTTGCATTTTTCTGCTAAATAGTTCCTTTCTTTGTCGTTCAGGCTTTCGGCTACGGCGTTATACACTTTTCTGTGGTAGCGGTTGAGCCATCCTTTTTCTGCCTCGGTCAGCATGTCGAAGTCAATCAGCCGACGGTCGTAGAAACAGAGTGTCAGCGTCTCAAACTGATAGTATTCTTCGCCGGTGGTACGTTCTGCGGCGGGTGCATCCACGGTCAGCATCAGGTTTTCCGTACGGATGCCGTATTGGCCTGCGCGGTAGATACCCGGTTCGTCGGAGAAGATATTGCCCTTACGAATAGGATTGGTGTTGTTGTCCGTCCGTATATTCGCAGGACCTTCGTGACAACCCATATAATGTCCTACGCCGTGACCGGTGCCATGGCCGTAGGTGATACCCTCGCGCCACATGTATTGGTGTGCCAGCACGTCCAATTGGTTGCCGCGTGTGCCTTTGGGGAAGTGGGCGCATACCAGAGCGATATGACCTTTCAGCACAAGCGTGAAATCGTGTTTCACTTCGGCGGGAATGGCTTTTTCGTCACCCACCCATACGGTACGGGTGATATCGGTAGTGCCGTCCAAGTATTGTCCGCCGGAGTCCAGCAGCAGCACGCCGTTACCTTCTATCTTTGCGCAGTTTTCGGGCGTGGCATGGTAGTGAACGATGGCGCCGTTGCCGTTCCAGCCGGCTATGGTGCAGAACGAATCGTCTGTATAGTGGTTACCCAATGCCCGCAGAGAGGTCAGTTTCTCGGCAAGCGTTATCTCTGTTTGAGGCGTTTTCAGGGCTTCTGTCTCCAGCCACAGGAAGAAACGGGTCAGTGCCACTGCATCACGGCGCATGGCTTGTTTGGTGCCCGCTATCTCTACGGTGTTCTTGACCGACATCATCACTTGAATAGGACTGGGAGTGACAATAGTTTTGCGAACAGCAGGGTTGACAGCCTCATACAGGGCTTCGTTCACACGGTTGCCGTCCATCAGAATGCGTTGGGCATCCAGACTTTGCAGATGAGCGAACACATCCTCATAGTTATGGATTTCTATGCCTGTATGCTGCAGGTATTTTCGTCCTTCTCCTGTCAGTTTGCGGGAATCGATAAACAGCGTGCAACGGCGGCTTTCCACCACGCAATAGGCGATGACACACGGTGTATAATCCACATCCGTACCGCGGATATTCAGCAGCCAGCCTATCTCGTCCAATGCCGAGATTACAATGGCATCAGCTTGTTTCTCTGCCAACGCGCTACGGACGCGTGTCAGTTTGCTTTCCACGCTTTCACCGGCATATTCTTCGCCGTAAGGGAGTAGGGAATGCATCGGTATGTCAGGGCGGCCGTCGGTCCATATCGGACGGATGAGGTCCACCGAATGAACGCAGATGCCGAACTCGGCAAGTTGGTCTTTGAGGGTGGCAAACGCGTTGATGGAATACATCTCCGGATTTACGCCGATGGTGCCTTGTACGTTGCGGGAGAGCCAATCCGGAATAGAAAGGCAGTCCACATCGCTTTCGCGCATCAGTTCTATTGTGCTGCCTGCCAGTTCATCGGCGGCTTGCAGATAATAACGGCTGTCCGTCCACAGCAGGGCTTGGGATTCGGTCACTACCATCGTGCCTGATTCGCCGGTGAAGCCGCTTACCCACTGCATCTCCATCCAGTGAGGAGCCATATATTCGGATGCGTGGGGGTCGGTTCCGGGAACGATGCAGGCACTCACTTTTTGGGTCTGCATTTCTGCGCGCAGGGCGGCAAGTCTTTCGGGTACGGTCTGTGTCATAGGTCTTTTACGGCTTTGAACGACATATCCAGCGATTTCACCGAGTGTGTCAGGGCGCCTACGGACACAAAGTCCACGCCTGTCTCTGCATACGAACGGATGGTCTCGAGGCGGATATTGCCGCTACTTTCTATCTCTATGTATTTGTCTTGTTTCCAATTGCGGATGAACTGCACGGCTTCGCGTGTCTGTTCGGGGGTGAAGTTGTCCAGCATGATACGGTCGGGTATACCGGTGGTCAGTGCTTCTTCTATCTCCGCCATGTTACGCGTTTCGATTTCTATTTTGAGGTCTTTCTTTTTCTGTTGGCAGTAGTCACGGGCGCGGGTCAGGGCGGCGGTGATGCCTCCGGCAAAGTCCACATGGTTATCTTTCAGCAGAATCATATCGAAGAGCCCGATACGGTGGTTCATGCCGCCGCCTATTTTCACAGCTTCTTTCTCCAGCATACGGAGTCCGGGAGTCGTTTTGCGTGTATCCAGCACATGGCAGCCGGTGTCGGCTATCAGCGACTGGTAGGCATGGGTTGTTGTGGCGATGCCGGACATACGTTGCATGATATTCAGCATGGTCCGTTCCACTTGAAGCAGGCTCAGTTCTTTGCCGTACACGCGGAACGCGATGTCTCCCGGTTTGACGTGGTCGCCGTCATGCAGGAACTGTTCCATGCGCAGAGTGGGGTCGAAGTAGTTGATAACCTCTTTGGCGACTTCCACGCCGGCAAGGATACCTTCTGCTTTGATTATCAGTTGTTGGCAGCCTGTTTGCGAGGGAGGGATACAGCATAGCGAGGTATGGTCTCCGTCTCGGATGTCTTCGTTGAACCAAATTTCAATCAGTTTTCTCAGTTCGTAGGTATTCATAGTATCATTTTTTTCACGCTGCAAAATTACAACTTTTTTTTGAGATATGCAAATATTTTTTGCAAAAAAGAGCATGGCGGCGTGCCATGCCCCTTTTTTTCAATACATCAAAGATCACTTTTGCGGAGCTTACTCGCCCTGTTGCGCATCATACGCCGCCAACTCTTGCCGGAACAGCCACTGACGGAATGTGCCAGCATAACCCGAAGCGTGGTACGCTATCAAATCCTGCTCACGCGTAGGTCCGTTAATACGCTGACGGACAGCAGCCGCTACGGTCTTGAATCGCAACTGTTGTGCCAACTCTCTTGCAGTGTACGGATAGTTTTCGAGGTTACGCTTGCCGCGGATTTGTGTGAAGTTCCGTTTGGAAGCCTCACGGTGACAATAGGTTACGCGCGTCTTGGCGCTCAACTTGCCCGAAATATGGTCTATCGGGTCCAGAAACTTTACGTTTGACATAATGAGTTAAAGAGTTAAAGAGTTAAGGAATTAAGGATTAAGACTTCGTCTTGTTCTTTTCAGTTCCTAAAGGACTGCGTGATATATGCTCGCTCCGCGACTGCCCGTCCCCTCGGGCACCTCCAGTGTTCCACGCCCCATGCGCGGAATCCCCTGTCGCTCCGGAGCACATATCCAACAACCCCTACGGGAGGAACCGAAAAGAACAGAACTAATCCGTTTAGGGATTAACGTTTAGCGTTTAGGGTTTAGAGGTGCTTTTCGGCATTGTAGGTTTCTACGGTTTTGGTCTGGATGACAACGGAAGTGTCGCCACGAGTGAGGTACTGACTCTCATTCGTCACTACACGAGTCACATTGCACGAAGATAATGCTACCAAAGCCATTCCTAATGCCAGGATAATCAGGTTTTTTTTCATGTTAAATCGTTAAATTGTTAAACTGTTAAATTGTTAGCTGTTATTCTGCCAGTTTGGCGTACTCTTGTGCGAAGACGTAGCCATAGAGCGTGGTGTACTTTTTCTGGCGCTTGAATGCTGTTTCGTAGACTGCCCGTTGTGCGCTGTCTGCCAGCGCCGTTTTGGCAGCTGTTTGTGCAGTACGGAACTTGGCGCGTGCCGCCAGTTGGTTGGCAGATGGATCACCCTTGTAAGGATAACAGATTTTGCCGGAGAAGACTTTTCCGTTGCGGCGGAAGAAATACATGTCGGAATGTTCGCAGATTTTGCCGTGCATGGACTCTACGAGTTCCATTGGTTTGATTTGGCTCATACTTTTTCGTTTTTTTAGGGGTTAATAATTAAGTTAGTTGATTATATGGAGCGTGCACGTCCATTCGTGGTTGAAAGTAAGCGACTGTGCCAAGGTGCGGCGGATGATGTCGCAGGCTTCGTCAGGAAGGAAGAGTTTCGGATCGAGCGGAACGACCGAGACCGTGAGGGTGTGTCCTTTGACGGAGAGTTTGGGAGAGAGTGTTTCGAGATGATAGAGGACAGCCTCTTTGGCTTTCTGCATCTCCTCTGCGGATTGGCAGGGGATGGTGATTTTTACTACATTTTTTGTTTTCATAATAACTTATAATTTTAATGAACAAAAACATTGATAATTTTGCTTGTCCTTTTCGGGACGCGCTTCTATAATAATGCTGCAAAAATCTTCGGCACGGAAGCGGTTTTGCGCCGAAGATTACCAGAATAGAAAAGTAGGAATGTATATAAAGAAAACGAGAGACCTTGATTTTCAGGGTCTCCCGATTAGTGATTTTTTTTGAAGAAAATTATCTTTGTGCCGAAGATTACGCCGAAGGTTCTAATATCCGGAGCATAGTTTCGATAGCCGGGATAGCCGTTTTAGGTTCTTTCTGTTTGTGTAAGTCATGTAGCGGACGGCGATTACTATCGGTGAAGTGGCTTTCAGTTATCTGCCAAATCTTTCCTCCGTCGGGAATATATATCAGTTCTGATTCTACTGCTTTCCGTATAAGATAGTAAAGATAGGCCGGTTTGGCAATCCATTTGACGCGAGCCGTTGATTCTTGGCCTGAGAAGATGGCAAGAAAGTCGTCCGGTTTCGTATCTGCGGCAATCCATTTGGCATTTAGCAGGCATTGATAAAGTTTGGTGATAGGAGTGAAATATTTGTCTCCATAGCGGTATTTGAATGTGGCAGTTTGCAGTTGGGGTGTCCTAATCCGTAGTGTTGTTTTAGAAACAGACGGTTTGGTGCTTGCCTTGTTTCCATTGACGAATTGGATGCCGATGCCGCCGGCTTCGACATTGTTAATCTCGTAATCTACGTGCTTTGATTGCACATAGTCACCGGCTACGTTGATAATTGTTTTAGCGTTATCTTCCATGGTTATAATTAGTCTTCCTGTTCGTAGTAATAGGAATAGTCAATTCCTTTCATGAACAATTCGCGGTCGTTGATCTTATCTGTCAAAGCATTTCGAAGCAGTTCACAAATTTCGTTTGAATTTACCGCACTCCGAATCATGGCATCCAGATATTCTTTTTTGGGGATACGACTCCAGTCCACACAACGCTGCAAGCGTTTCTTGAAAATAAGGTCTAACCAAATACGTGTGCTACGTCCATTGCCTTCACGGAAAGGATGCGCGATATTCATTTCCACGTATTTCTCAACAATTTCCTTAAAGGTGTTTTCCGGCATACGTTCAATCTGTTCCAAAGTTTGCGGCAAAAACTGCGCCATGGCAAACTGGAAACCACCTTTGGCGATGTTCACCTGCCGTATCTTACCAGCAAAATCATACAAACCGCCGAACAGATATGCATGAATCTTCTGTAACGCCTTAACTGTACCTACTTCTGCATCAGAAATCATCTTGCTTTCCCAGAAGGTATATGCTTTTTTGCGGCTTTGTCCGTCAATTGTATTATCGGAATAGGTAAACCAATCAAGAAACTCCATCGCCTTGTTGTTATGTATAGATCTTGCCAGAAGATCCACTCCTGCCTGATCAATAACATCAGTCAGTCGATGTTTTCCATCGGGCGCAAGGAGTTTCAACTGGTTAGTGGCACTAACCACTTCATTTTGCTCTTTTTGAAGTTTTGTCTTGAGGTACTTCCAGTAGTTACGATTTTTCTGATAATCATTTTGCTCGTTGATAGCGCCGATAATATCCAGCACAGAGAAGAACCATTTGTTCTGTTCGTCACTCCATATAGCCCGCACTTCGCGGTCTTTATAGAATCGTATAGATTGTTTTGTTGCCATAGTCTTAATCTTTGGTTGTTTGGGCGCTGATGGCTCCGGGTTGGACATTATTTATATGTGCTCCGACATGCTTGTCTCCGGCGATATAGTCTCCTTGGATGTTGTAGGTATTGTTATGGTACCATAGTGAGAGTTGGTCGATTTGCTTTTTTAGGGCTTTGTTCTCCTTATCCAAATTGTTGGCTCGTTGATGCTCATGGAAGAGTGCAACGCGCAACTGCTCTTGGGTAGCGAGCACTTGCTGCATTGCTTTTTGATGTCCTTCGATCAGTCCATTCTGCTGTTTAGAGAAATCAAGTAAGGCTTCTATGTTAAGGTTGTCGGTTTCCACTAATTACTCGTCGTTTTCCTCTGCCGTTCGCGGTTTGAAGCGGGCAGACATTTTATAACACTCGCCGCCAATGGCTTCGTCATACTTATCGCAGCGGACGAGATCAAAAATAATCGTTTGCTTGATATAGTCATATTCCATGTGGTCAAACAGTTGCTTGGTATTGATATAGAAATATGCACCGGATTTACGTACAGCAAAAGCACGGTCATTGCTCTCAGCATCAACGACCGCCATATAGAGCACCTTCTTGTCCTGTGTGTCCGGCGCAAGGATGACGGCTTTTGTTTCGTCAATTTTAAGTTGGTCAATAGCATCTGTATTAAAACCCGTTTTGCCTGTTTGTTGAATTGTGGCCTTAGGTTTCAGACTATAATCTTTGGCATTTATAACTTCACCAATCATTTTATTTTTGCTTTCTTTTTGATTTATTTTTCAAAATACTTTGCAAAATTACAATAAATTTTTGATATGGCAAAATTTTTTTTCACAAAAAATATATAGAGATATGCAATTTCCTTGCGAATGGTGTATGGGAATAAAAATCGCCTGTTTTTCGCAGGCGATTTTATGCATAGTAAACTTTACCAGTAAACCACTTTATCGACGATGGTTACTGAAGTAGAATGATCTTTGTATTCTAATATTTGATTTGGAAATAATTCAATATGGCTTTGTATTCGTCTTGGGCGGTAAGACAAGTGTCAGTCAAGTAACCGTTTGTGTGTCCCCAATTTTGGATGCCGCGGTAATAGTACAAACGCAAGTTCTCTGTGATGATAAACGGCACAACAGCTGTCTGCAAGCATTGCCATAACAATAGTAACCGTCCCACACGGCCATTGCCGTCTTGGAAAGGGTGAATACGTTCAAACTGTACGTGGAAATCAAGAATATGCTCTAATTCAATGACCTTGAGATGGTTGTAGTCAGCGAGCAAATCTTTCATGTGCTTGTGTACGTCTTGAGGAAGGACGGTTTCTTCGCCTCCCACTTCATTGGCAAGACGTTTGTAATCTTCAACTGCGAACCAAGACTTCTGGCTGTCTGAGGTGTTGGATTTGAGAATGCGGTGCAGTTCTTTGATATGTGCTTCGGTGATTTTGTCAGTCGCGTGGTCAATTATATAATCCACGCAGCGGAAGTGATTAACCGTTTCCATAATATCATCAATGCGCGTGTTTTCGGAAGTAATGCCAAGTGTGTTGGTCTCAAAGATATAACGCGTTTGCTCTTTGGTCAAACGGCTTCCCTCAATATAGTTGGAGTTGTATGTAAGGTCTATCTGCGTACGGTGATAGATGCCGCCCTTCAGTTTGGTTTCTTTTTCCTCTCGCAGTCTGGATAGTAATGGAGACAAGCGTTTCTTGCTTTTGTGTGGCAGGGCTGCATCAGCAGGAATATTCCATGTCTTACCTGTTAAAAATGCGCCTTGTATCTTACCTGCAGCACAATAATTGCGCACGGTGCGCTCGTTCACACCATATTGTTGAGCGAATTGGGTAACAGAAATAAAATCCATATCGGCAAGTTTTAATCAAAATCCGCGGCAAAGGTACTAAAAAATTCCGATACCGGCAAGAAAAATCTTCTTTTTTGTCGATTAAGCTTGTTTTTATGTGATTTTTTTTGCATATTTGTGTCAAAAAAGATGATTTATGGTTACATTCGCGTAAGTTCTGACAAGCAGACGGTCGAGAACCAGCGGTTTGAGATTGAGAGGTTCTGCAAAGTGAATAATCTGCACATTGACGGTTGGATTGAAGAAACAATCTCCGGCACGAAAGCTTACAACAAACGGCAATTAGGTGTGTTGCTAAAGAAAGTGGAGAAAGAAGATGTGATAATATGCTCTGAGTTGTCTCGACTTGGACGGTCGCTATTTATGATTATGGAGATACTGAGTATCTGTATGAAAAAAGAGTGCCGCGTGTGGACGATTAAGGACAACTATCGGTTGGGGGATGATATACAGAGCAAAGTGTTAGCTTTTGCGTTTGGGCTGTCAGCAGAGATAGAAAGGAATCTGATAAGCCAGCGGACGAAAGAAGCATTAGCAAGGAAACGTGCTGAAGGTGTGCAATTGGGAAGACCAAAGGGAAAGCAATCACGACAATGTACCTACAAGTTGCATAAAAAAGACGAACTGATACGAGGGTTGCTTGAAGAGGGGGTATCTTTTAAGAAGATAGGAGATATTTTGCGCGTTAATAAAGATACTGTACGAAAGTACTATCACCGGTTTATAGAGAACTTATAGAAAGGGAGCGATTTTGTTCAGTCTCACTCATCTATTTGTGATTTTAGTGGTTCAGATAGTTGGGTAATATTGTCAGAGATAGAACAATCAATCAAAAACAAAATCGAGGCGATTGGTACTCCTCTTA
>Ga0256405_10005483_pt1 | contig 21820 bp, 20 predicted proteins | sample RumenRJG_02DNA_FD_189096 | JGI IMG/M metagenome (GOLD analysis project Ga0256405, IMG submission 189096) | Bovine rumen microbial communities from Lethbridge, Alberta, Canada - RJG_02 | ecosystem: Host-associated > Mammals > Digestive system > Stomach > Rumen | place: Canada: Alberta... | reverse complement strand
GTCAATTGAAATATTTTCCCTTTGGCAAAATTCGAACATTTTGTTATAATATCAACAAGTGGCAGATGTATGCGCCATGATGAGATGTCGTTCTGTAAGGGAAAGGGGAGAATCTCATGAGAAAGTCTGGTTTTTTGGTCTGTCTGGGTGCGTTCCTGCTGATGAGCGCCTTGCTGCTTGTCAATGCATCCTATGCCTCGGCCAAGGGAACCGCCACGGGTGAATTGCTGGATGCAGCGAAGATCATGGTGGCGGGCGCCCAGAACAAGGCAGAGGAAATCAATGTGCCCATGGTCATCTCTGTGGTGGATATGGATGGGAATCTGGTGCTGCTGCACAGGATGGAAGGCTCTCTGCTGGCCAGCCTGGAAATTTCCCCGAACAAGGCCTTTACCGCTGTTGCGTTGAAGATGCCCAGCTCCAATGTGAAACAGCTTGCACAGCAAGGACAGGAATTGCAGGGCATTGCCGTCCAGCATGCAGGCCGCATCGTGGAATTCGGCGGCGGACTTCCCATCTATGATGCTTCCGGGAAGCAGATCGGCGGCATCGGCGTGTCCGGCGGCAGCGTGGCTGAGGATACCTCCGTTGCCCAGGCCGGTCTTGACGCCTACAAGGAAGCAAAAGAGATTGAGGCAGCCTCCGGCGGAGTATTGCTGGACAAGGCCATCCTGGCAGTGAATGCCGCAGAGAAAAAGGCCATCGAGATCGACGTGCCCATGGTCATTTCCTTTGTGGACATGGGCGGCAATCTGGTGCTGCTGCACAGGATGGAGAACTCTCTCCTTGCAAGCCTCGAGATCGCCCCGAATAAGGCCTTCACGTCCGTGGCCTTGAAGATGCCCAGCGCAAAGGTAAAAGAACTTGCCCAGCAGGGACAGGAACTCCAGGGTATCGCGGTGCAGCATGCAGGCCGTCTTGTGGAGTTTGGCGGCGGCATTCCGGTCTATGACAAGAGCGGGAAGCAGATCGGCGCCATCGGCGTATCCGGCGGCAGTGTGGCAGAGGATACTGCTGTCGCAGAAGCCGGCGTCGCGGCTATGGCTGATTGAGGGCAGCGTCCCATTTCCGGGAAACAACAAAACCACTGGGGGCAACTCCAGTGGTTTTCTTATCATGACAAATCATGGAGGAACCCCATGAGAACTCTCTATTTTCTGCGGCATGCCGAACCTGCTTTCCCCGAAGGAACATCCATCTGCCTCGGAAGACTGGATCTCCCACTCTCTGTCCTTGGCAGGCTTCAGGCAGAGGTTGCCGGCCGCGAATTGGACAACTTGCCAATCGCCGCCGTCTTTTCCAGTCCCCTGCAGCGTGCAAAACAAACAGCGGCCCTCCTGCGCAGCCCGTTTCAGATACTGGACGGGCTGCAGGAAATCGACACTGGGGAGTGGGACGGGCTTGCCTTCGAGGAAATCCGGAGGCGGTGGCCCTCACTCTACGAGAGGCGGGGAACGAACCCCTTCCTTTCCCTTCCGCAAGCGGAACCCCAAGGTCTGTCGCTGCTGCGTTTTCTTCATGCCATCGGAAATGCGGTGCAAAAGGTGCCGGGGAATCTCCTGTTCGTCACCCATTCCGGCATCCTGCGAGCCTTCTTCGCTGTGCTCGAAAAATTGCCCCCCCTTGATGCTCTGCCTTCACTCACGCGCGAAGACACGGAAAAGCTCCTCCAGTCTCCTTTCGACAGGACAAACATGAAAAAGCCCCCCTATGGCTCGATTTCCAGTGTCATCGAAACCAACGGGGGCTTAAAGCTCCAGGAACTCGGACGCATCCCGCATCCCGTTCCGGACCGCGATTTCTGTCTCGGGCTTTTGGAGGCCGCGCAGGTGCCATCCCACGTTGTGCGCCATACGATGGCTGTCGCCATGGAAGCAGACAGGCTGCTGTCTGCTCTGGAAAATGCGGGAACCTTCCTCGCAAGGGAACCGACCCTATCCGCCGCCCTCCTCCACGACATCGCCCGGACAGAAAAGGCCCATGCGAAACAAGGCGCCGAATATCTGGACAAACTCGGCTATCCGGACATCGCCGCTCTCGTACGCACACATCACGACATGCCTCCCGACAAGCGACTGGACGAAGCTGCCCTCGTCTTCCTTGCGGACAAACTGGTGCAGGAAGACCATCCGGTATCCCTCAAGAAGCGCTTCGAAGGAAGCGCAAAAAAATGCATCACGCAAAAACAAAAAAGAAAACATCAGGAACGCTACCGTGCCGCCCTTCACCTCGCAACAGAGGTGAACAAGATTTGCGGGTATGAAGCGGCCATGATCTGAAATCCCTTGGAGGTTGAGATTTTATGAAAGAAATGCTGAAGCAAATGAAAAAACATCTGGAAAACGGTGAGGAGCTGGTTCTCGTCACCGTCCTTGCCTCCTCCGGCTCAACGCCGCGCGGGGCAGGAGCACATATGCTGGTGGGACAGGAGGGCCGGATTGCCGGTACCATAGGAGGCGGCGCCGTGGAGCACCGTGCGGAACAGGTGGCCCAGAAGGTGCTGGAGGACAAGACCTCCCTTGCCCAGGACTTCGTCCTGAACAAAAACGATGTGCAAAGCCTCGGCATGATCTGCGGGGGCGATGTCAGCGTCTTTTTCAGCTATATCCCCCCAGGGGACAAGGACACTCTCTCGACCATCCAACAGGCAGAAAGCAGTTTTTCGGCAAACGAAGACCTCTGGATGCTTTGCGATTTGAAGCGGGAGGGACGAATGAGCCTCTATGCGCCTTCCCTCGGGCTCACGGACAAGGACCTGCCGAAGGAAATCATCCGGCAGCTCCGCCGCCGTCCGCAACGCATCCAGGAAAACCTTATGGACCTTTACACGGAACAGATTGCCTCCGCCGGACGGGTGTACATCTTCGGCTGCGGCCACGTGGGGCAGGAACTGGAGCCCGTGCTGAGCCACATCGGATTTCGCTGCACGGTGCTGGATGACCGCCCGGAATTCGCCAACCGGGGCCTCTTCCCGACCGCAGAGGAGGTCAAGTGCATCGACTTCCATCATATCCCCGATTCCGTAAAGATACAGAAGGAGGACTATGTCTGCGTCATGACCCGCGGCCACGCCTTCGACACCATCGTGCAGGCTCAGGTCATCCCCTGCCGCCCATCCTATCTCGGTGTCATCGGCAGCAGGACAAAAACCGCAAAGGTACGGCAGACCTTGATGGAAGAATACGGCTTCTCCGAAGAGGACCTGAATCTCGTGACTGCCCCCATCGGCCTTCCCATCCAATCGGAAACCCCTGCCGAAATCGCCATATCCATCGCCGCCCAAATGATACAAGTCCGCGCTGACCTGCAAACCCACAGGAACCCTATGCCTGTCGCTTAGCCGCTGCAAGGCATTCCTCCATCTGCCCAACAACGAAACATTCCCCGCTGAATCATGCCGTCAAATCGAAAGGAGCGAACCATCATGACCATTTCAGCAGCAATTGTTGCAATACTCCTGACTGCATTTTTTACGGCAATCCGGGAGCATCCTGTCGCCGCCCAAGGAACTATGCCCACAGAAATCGTGCAGAAAAACAGTGCCGCAAAAGGACATGCCGAGATTTATTTGGCAGGAGGATGTTTCTGGGGAACGGAAATGTATCTCCGTTTGCTGCAGGGCGTAGTGTCCGTGGAAAGCGGTTATGCCAACGGCAACACGGCGCATCCCACCTATCACGAAGTCTGCGGTGGCAGCGGCCATGCCGAGACCGTTCATGTGGTCTACGATCCAGACTGTCTCAGTCCGCAAAAGCTGCTGGATGTGTATTTCACTTCGATCGACCCCACCAGCCACAACCAACAAGGGAATGATCGAGGCCTGCAATACCGCACGGGCATCTATTACACCAACCAGCCGGAAGATGTTGCTGCACGGGATAGATGTGCCATCGAGACATCGCTCCAAAAGCTCCAAGAAAACTATGACGTGCCGCTGGCCATCGAGTTCGGCCCCATCGTGAATTTCTACCGCGCCGAAGAGGAACATCAGGAATACCTGCTCAAAAATCCCAACGGCTATTGCCACATTCCATACTATCTTTTCGACGAGCTGCATAAGAAAAACGTCTCCTGCCATTTGAAGAAGACATTTGATCGCAATACCAAATACGAAAAGCCAGACCAGGCAGAATTGAAGAAGCAACTCACTGAGCTGCAATACGCCGTGACACAGCAAGCCGCTACGGAACCGCCCTTCCACAACGCCTACAACAAAGAGTTTCGCGAAGGCATTTACTGTGATATTACCACCGGGCAGCCCCTGTTCGTTTCCACAGATAAGTTTGAGTCCGGCTGCGGCTGGCCAGCATTTTCCCGCCCCATTTCCGAAAGCGTATTGGAGAAACGGGAAGACCGCTCCTTCGATATGATGCGCACAGAGGTCATGTCCAAAGCAAGCAGCGCACATCTCGGCCATGTATTCCATGATGGACCGAAGAAATCCGGCGGGCTCCGCTACTGCATCAACAGTGCCTCCCTGCGATTCATTCCCAGAGACGAAATGGAGGCAAACGGCTACGGAGCCTATTTGGATTTATTTGAAAATGGCACCAGTCGTATTTCATAAACCAACAGCCGACCGCCCGGGCATGATCTTTTCCCGGATGGTCGGCTGTCTTTCAATCCTCTTATTTTTTGGAAATCGCTTCCCCCGCAAGGTATTTCTCCAGGGAAGCAAGCTTTGGTTTTGTCCGCAGTGTTTCCGGCTGGTATTCGATCAACAGGGAACCGGTCAGGACATTGATGGTCGCTTTCGTTACGCCGGTGAAGGAAGCAACGTATTCCTCCATCTGCTTTTTCAGCTTCTCATTGTTCAAAAACCAGGGGCTGCGCAGACGCACCCTCCCTTCGATGAAGGAGACCACTTGCAGGCTGGCCAGAAGCTGCTGCCATGGCGAAAGCATCTCTGCCTTTTCCGCAGCCGGACAGCAGATCGGCAGTTCGGCCAGCTTCCCGGCATCCCGCTGCATCTTCTTTTGATGCTGCAGACCATGCCACAGGGAGAGCAGAAGCCAGGCGATGCCAAAGCCTGTATGCATCTTTTTCCCGGCCAAAAGGGATGCCGCGGTTCCCAGAGAGGCCACCGTCATGGGAATCCCCAGGGGCGCAGTCTTCATCGTTTCCATCAGTTTCATTTCATGTCCCTCCTTTTCACACTCGGCGACGGCGCGAGAAAAAGCCTTGCTCCAGGTTCAGGATGCGGCAGCTATTCAGCACGACGGCAAGGGTCGCTGTGTTATGGATGACTGCTGCCCAAAGAGGACTGATCTTCCCTAACGCGCCCAGCAACATGGCAGCGGAATTCACAAGGATGGTTGCCATGAAATTCTGATGAACCAGGTCCATCGTGCGGCGTCCCAGCTGCAATGCCTCGATGAGCCGGGCCGGGTTCTCCGAATGGATGGTGACCGCAGAGGATTCTGCCGCGATATCCGTCTGGCGCCCTCCAAGGGAGACGCCCACATCCGAGAAAGCCAGAGCGGGGGCATCGTTGATGCCGTCGCCCACCATCATGACCGTACCGCGCTGCTTGAGTTTGTTCACATAATCGGCCTTGTCCTCCGGCAGGATTTCCGCATGGAAGGAATCGATGTCCATTTCCTGCGCCACCTTCGATGCCACCGCATGGGAATCTCCCGTAAGCATGACGATCTCATCCACCCCATGACGGCGCATCTGGTTGAGGGTCTTTTTCATCTTGGGGCGTATCGGGTCCTCGATGCCAATGAGCCCGATGAGCTTCCCATCCCGGGCTACGTAAAGCAGGTTCTTTGCCCGAAGATCTGCGTCCAGTCCTTCTTCGTCCTTTACCTGGCTTTCCGTCAGGAACTTCCGGCTGCCCACGAGAATCGAGCCGCCATGGAACCCATCGAAATCGGAGACTGTCGCCCGCATGCCGCGCGCCACAACCGTTTCGCTGGATTCATGCTGGGGTGTCGTCCATTCCTTCCCCTCCACATATCTCTGGATCGCCACCGCCAGCGGATGAACGGAATGCTGTTCCGCCGAGGCAGCCAAAAGGATCATCTCTTTTTCCGTGACTCCCTTTGCCGTGCGAATGAAAGCGATCTGCGGGATGCCAACCGTGAGTGTCCCCGTCTTGTCCAGAACAACGGTATCCGTTGCCGCCAAGGCCTCGATATAGTTGCCGCCCTTCACGAGAATGCCCCGCTTTGCTGCCGCACCGATGGCGGCAGATATGGCAGTCGCCGTGGAAAGCTTCAGGCCGCAGGAAAAGTCGATAAAGAGAAGGTTCAGCACCCGCTGCCAGTCCCGTGTCGCGCCATAGACAATGGCGGCTCCCAGGAAGGACACGGGGACGAGGAAGTTTGCCATCTGGTCGGCAAAGTTCTGCACGGGAGCCTTGCGGTTCTGCGCTTCTTCCACCAAATGGACGATATGAGCCAGCGAGGTATCCTGTCCCACCTTTTCCACCGAAACGATGAGCTCGCCTGCCTCTACCACGCTGCCTGCGTAGACGGGAGAACCTTCCTGCTTCATGGCAGGGTTCGACTCCCCCGTGATGGAGGCCTGGTTCACGGCAGCGCTGCCATGAAGGACATGGCCGTCAATCACGATTTTCTCCCCCGTATGAGCCGCGATGATATCCCCTACCTGGATCTGCTCCACGGGAACCTGCCGCTCCACGCCGTTCTCCAAAAGCCAGACATGGCGCTGATCCAGGGACAGCAATCCCGAGATGTGTGTGCGGGCGCGTTCAGCGGCATAGCTCGTAAGCATTTCTGCCCCATTGGACAAGGCAAGGAGTGTCAGGCTGGATTCCGGTTTTCCTGCCAGTACGGAGGCAATGACCGCCGTTGCCGTAAGAGTATCCGCATTCGGCTGGCGATCCCACAGCATGCCCTGCACCCCGTTCCGGATGAACTTGCCGGCAATGGCCAGCACCAGTGCACTGCGGAGCATTTTTGTCGCCAGGAACACCTGCGGGGAGGTACGCTTGAGGATTTCCATGGCGGCAAAGCTCGCAATGGAGACGATGGCATCCCGGCGATATTCCGCAAGCCGGTCTGCCTGCTGCATAGCGGATTCCTTTGTCTGTCGGGCAATCTCCTGTACCAGATGCTGTATGTGCTGGGCAGGGATATCTCCCCGATACCAGATGCGCATCGAACGGTCTTCCACGGAGGCGGCAACGATGTTCCTGCAGGACCGTATCCGCGCCGCAAGGGAGGCTCTTGTCTCTCTGGGCATGGAAGCCTCCAGCCGAATATTGCAAACACCATAGTTCATGCCGATTTCCATCCCCTCATGAGTGATACTGCCCACCAGAGCATCTGCGCCCCCGATGGGAATTGCTGGGTGAGAAGCAGCTTGCGGATTCCCTGGGCAAAGAGGATTACCGAGGCCAGAGAGCTGGCATCAAAGAAACCATGTGTGTTCCGCTGTATCCACAGGCTGAAATCCTTCATGCTCTGATGGATGACACGGGTGAGATCACCGATGCGATACTCTGCCAAGGGAAAGGCAACCGGCGAAGGCATGGGAGATTTCGTCATGCATCGTTTCAGTGCATCAGCGACCTCATCCATCTGTTCCTCCATGGAAGGATCATATACCAGAAGCAGGCTGCCGGTAGTCTCATTGGCAGTCACTTCCTCGATATAGGAAAGCCCTTTCAGTGTCTCCTCAAACATCCTCGCCTGCTTTTCCGTCATTCCGGCCATGCGATAGCGCCGGCGCCCCGGCAGGGAAGACACCAGGGCAAAGGAAGGGGCATTGCACGCCATTCCAGCCGCTTGCGGTCTTGCGAATGACGGGATATCCAGAGAATCCAGAGAAAATCCCCGGCCTTGTCCTTTCCCTTTCCGCATTCCCTGTCCCATACCGCCCATTCCTCTGGACGAGCCCATACCGCCAAGCAATTGGCCGATGCCCTGGACAATCGCTGTTCCCATCATAAATCCCGATGCATATGACATTCCTTATTTCCTCCTCGCATGCAGTCTGATATATTCCTCCACCTTGCGCAATTCGGCATTCTTCTGGAGCTGCAAGGGATCATACTTGATGAGGATTGAGCCGGTCACTGCATTCGTTTCCACCCCATCAATCCCCTCCAAGGCAGCAAGATATGCCTGCACCTCACGCTCCATGGAAGGATTCCCTATCATGTTCTTGAGATACAGGCGGACGCGCCCAGGCAGATAAGATGCTATTTCCACAGATCGGATAAAAAGATCCAGGCGGTTGGTCGGAATCTGCAAGACATCCATCCATCCCAATGGAATTCCCCCTTCCTATGATGATACAAAGAAAGACTGCCGACACTGGGCAGCCTTCCTTGCGAACTGTTCGCATACGACTTATTTCTTCGCCTGCTGTGCAGCGATGAGATCTTCCAGCTCTTCCTTCTGACGCTGAAGTTCTGCCAAAGGAATCTCCTCTGCCGGAGCCAGCTGCATCGCCGCCATCTGGCGTTCACGCTCCTGCATGAAACGATAGCCAAAGATACCTGCAACAGCACCTACCGCAAGGCCAATCCAAAAATCTGATTTCTGAAACATCGTCAAAATCCCCCTTATCATTTCTTTGAGAACTATGTTGTTATTCTACCAGAAATAATAATTATTGTCAATTGGAAATTTAAATCAGTGATGCTGCGCTGCGCTCCTTATCCGGCCTGCAAAATCTCCGAAAACCTCATTCCCTCATCCAGCTTCCTGCAAAAATCCTGGGTACATTCCGTGTAAAGGTCAAACAGCCTGCGCGTCTCCTCTTCGTTGGCATAGACCTTCCAGTAGCCGCTGTAAGCAAAGGACTGCCCCCCATGTTCAATGAAGCCCTGCACATCTTCCGGCGGATAGCCGAGAAACAGGCCGATTTCGTGGGGGAATGTCATTTTTCTCCGCATGCGTCTCTTCAGCTCCTCGAGCATCTCCCCAAGGGAGGTCATCCCGCCATATCCATAGCGGTCAAGGAGGCGACGCACCTTTTTCGAGGCAAGACTCGCCTCCAATGCACAGACCCGATAAAACAGGATCAGCACATATTCCTCTCCTTCCGCCAGGCGGCAGAAGGAAATCCCCTTGCAGGCAAAACAGGTTTCGTAGGAAGCTATGAGAGCATCAAAGTCCTCAAACTTGCTCTTCCGAAAGGAAACAAGGCTGGCAGGTTTCGGTCCCGCCAACAAAGGAGCAGCATGCTGCCCCATCAGATGTTCAAAGGATACTGCACCACACATATAACCACTCCTCAGTTCTTTGGTATATGATAATAAAATGAGAACTACTATCATTAATGATTATAACGATATTGATATTCATTGTCAATATTTGACAGAAATATACATGTAATTTCTTTCTTATCATATACCTATTAACCTATAATGTCAATAGGTATATGATTTGCTTGATTATCCTTTTACCTTTCGTTATAATAGGTATATATGAAAAAGGAGGTTCGAAGACATGATTTCAACCCGTGGCAGATATGCGCTCCGCGTCATGCTGGACTTGGCGGAGCAAAATAGCGACAGTTTCATTCCCTTGGAAGAGATTGCCAATCGGCAGGGAATTTCAAAGAAATACCTAGAATCCATCCTGAAAGTCCTGGTGCAGAATGATCTCCTGAAGGGACTGCGTGGGAAAGGCGGAGGCTACCGCCTGACCCGGCAGCCTTCCTCGTACACCGTAGGAGAGATACTGGAACTTACAGAAGGAACCCTGGCCATCGTATCCTGCCTGAATGATGAGAAGAATCCCTGCCAGAAGAAGTCCGGGTGCCACACATTCCCCATGTGGCAGAAATTTGACCAAATGGTGCACAACTATTTCTTTGGCATCACACTGGCGGATCTGTTGGCATAGCACCACAAATTGCAACACAAAAAAGGGATTGCATCTACAATCCCTTCAATAACAATATGGAGCGGGCAATGGGAATCGAACCCACCTCCCGAGCTTGGGAAGCTCGTATTCTACCGATGAACTATGCCCGCAACTAACCGACTTGGATATTATACCACATTCCAAAAGCAAATGCAATTCTTATTTTGTGATAAAGGCGAGGACAGATTGCCCTCGCCTTTGAAGTTCCTATTCTTGAAGAAGTTGGCACAAATATCGCCCATTTTCCTTATTAAGTTTTCTTTACAAAGAAGCCTTCTCCCTCTCATCCTGCTCTTCCAGCACCTTCATGAATTCATCCGCCGGCAATGGACGAGAGAAATAGTATCCCTGAATCTCCTTGCATCCGAGCTCGGATATGACATCCAACTGCTGTTTCGTCTCCACGCCCTCTACGATGACCTCCATCCCGAGTTCCTGGGAAAGCTGCATGATGAACTTGAGAATGGTGTTGACCCGATGGGAATGACCGGCCTCATGGGTAAAGCTCATGTCCAGCTTCAACACGTCTACCGGCAGGTTCTTCAACATGCTCAGCGAGGAATGCCCGCTGCCAAAATCATCCATGAGCACGGAGAAGCCTTGCGCCCGGAACTCCTTGATGACCGAGATAATCTTCTCCGGCTCGTCCATATAGGCCGTTTCCGTGATCTCCAGCTTCAGCATCCAGGTCTCCAGCCCGTATTTCTCCACCAGGCCCAACAGATACTGCAAAAGATCCAGATTGTAGAAGTTCAGGCGGGACACGTTTACCGAAACCGGCACCATCACCTTGCCAAACCGTTCCTTCTGCTCCTTGAGGAACTGGCAGACGGCATCCCAGACATAACGGTCCAGCCGCACGATAAAGCCGTTGCTCTCGAACAGCGGGATGAAATAGGCCGGCAGGATCGTCCCAATGGCGGGATGCAACCAGCGCACCAACGCCTCTGCGCCCACCACCCGCTTGTGCTTCAGATCGTAGATTGCCTGCATATAGATGCAGAACTGTTTCTCGTAAAGGCCGATTTCCATATCCCGGACCAGTGTCTGTTCCCGCACCATGATCTCCCACATGCTCTCATCATAGTAGGCATAGCGCGTCACGTAACTGCCCTTGATCTTGTTGAGGGCAATATGCGCCCAATCGCACATCCTGTCCACGGAAAGGAAGGCATCCTCCACATGATAGATTCCGGCAAAAAAGCGGATATTATGGTTGATTCCCAGGGACTGTATGCTTTTGTCCAATCCTTCCAGAATCTGCTCAATATCCATTTTGTCGTCGGGAATACAGATGACAAAATGATCTGCCTCGAAACGGGCGCAGATGCCAAAATCCCCAACCACCGTTGGAAAATAGAAGCCCGCCGTGTTCAGTACCACATTGCCCGTCTCCATATGGAAAAGGTCATTGATCACCTTGAAGCAGCTGATGTCAAAATAGACGATATCATAGAGGACATCCCGATTGGTCTGCATGAGCTCGGCAGCCTTTCGATAAAACGCCTCCCGATTGTAAAGCCCCGTAAGGTAATCCCGTTCCATGGAGTGCTGCATCTCCATGATTTTCTGGTCCTGTGCAGACTGGAGTGCCTTGCGCCACTCGTTCTCATGCCCGCCCAATACATTGCGCACACGATGGCGCACCACCGTTGGATGGTAGGGCTTCGTGATGAAGTCCGTCGCCCCCATCTCCACTGCATTGGCCTCACTGTCATGATCCCCCCGGTTCGCTATGGCCAGCACAGGAATCTCGCTCATCGTCTCCGTATGCTTCATGACAGTCATAAGCTCAATGCCATCCATGCCCGGCATATCCAACGCCACCACGGCCACATCCACCTGTTCGGTTCCCATGGTGGCAAGAGCCTCGTTTCCATCTTTTGCTGCAAGAACCTCATATTCTTCCTGGAAGTACCGCGACAACACATCACGATCCTCTTCCTCAGGAGTTACAATAAGCAGTACCGGTTTTTCGTCCACAACATCGCCCCTCTTCCCACCATATCGTTTTTTACTTAACATATATAGTTCAACATGCGACGGGCTTTTTCCTTCTGGAAATACACCTTTATTTCCTCGGCTTCAAAAGGCCGTTCTGGTAAGCCAGCAAGAGATTGTAGAGATCGGTAATCTCATTCTGGATGTTCTTCCCCTTGTCCGTGTTGCCGATGGTCGTGCGATAAGTCTGCAGTTCTACCATCTCGGATACCGACTCGATATCCCCGTTCTCCCGCAGCGCCATGCGGGCATCTGCAATTTTCTGGTGCTGCAGGAGGCGGATGCCCCGGGAATTGGACACGAGGGTATAGCCGGAAATGCCCGTCTTGCTATGGTACGCCTTGCAGAAGCCCCCGTCGATGACAATGGCCCTGCCGTTTGCCTTTACGGGAGTCTCCCCCTTCTTCACCTTCACAGGCACATGCCCGTTGATGATATGCCCTCGCTCCGGCTTCAGCCCAAACTCCTCAAGGACCCTCTTGCAGGTTTCTTCGCTATTGATCAGCTTGAAATAGGGATCGTTGGGCTCCTTCCATGTGCTCTTGTCCGAAAGGAACGCCCGCTCAAAGGTGCGGAATTCCCTGCCCGCCACGGGAGAGATGAGTCCGCACCAGAGGAAGTACATGAAGTCCAGCCCTTCCTGCGTACGGTAGAGATATGCCTGGCGCGCCTGCTGGTCCGCATAGTCGAAATAGGCCTTTCCCTTGTAAGTCTTTCCATTGAAGGTGACCTCGCGGAAACTCCCATCCTCGTTCATGGGCACGCAGCCATGGAACAGCAGGTTGCCGTTGAAGCGGGTGTAGATGCTGCCCTTCTCGTAAAGGTAGTCCACATGGCGCTGCAGGACCGCACTCTCCGTGAAATAGGAACGCAAATCATCGATAATGGCCTGCTCTTCCTCCGTCAATTCATAGGGATCCTTCGTATCCTCATCAATGGTGGGAAAATAGGCGCTCCTGAGCTCGTAGCGCTTGCCGTCTCCCAGCACCGCGCAGGAGGAACGGAAATCGATCTTGTCCAGAAGCAGACGATGATTCATGCAGAAATCAGGATTGCGCCGGATGAGCTGCCCCTCCAGCTTGAACATCAGCATGGCAGCCGCTTTCTCCGCCGCCTTGATGGGATTGGCATCCGGATAGCTGTGGGTGGCAAAGGTCGTTAGCGGACGCAGGCTGATGCCATAGCCCCGTTCCAGCACATCGGTGTTGTTGTAACGCAGACTGTTCCTGACCACCGTGGCAATGCAGACCTCGCTGCCAAGAGCCGCTCCCATCCAGAGCACATCATGGTTGCCCCATTGGATATCCACGGAGGGATGCTTCATGAGAAGATTCAGGATGGCGTCGGGCCGGTTCCCCCTGTCAAAGAAATCTCCCACGATGTGCAGCCGGTCCACGGCCAATCGTTTCACCAGCACAGTAAAGGCATAGATGAAGTCCGCCCCTCCGTCGATCTGCACGATGGTGTCCAGGAGCCGCTTATGGTAGACAAACTGCGCATTGTCCGACTCCGGGCGCGTGTTCATGAGTTCCTCGATGACCGATGCGTAATTCTCCGGAATGAACTTCTCCACCTTCGATGCCGGATACTTGAAGGACATGAGCTTCGCGAGTTCCAAAAGCTGCGCCAGATTCCGCCGGTACCACTCCGGCGTGGCCTTGCGCTCCTCCTTCATCTGCTCGATCTTTTCCTTGGGATAATAGATGAGGGTGCAGAACTCGGCCATCTCCTCCTCCGTGAGCCGCGCGCCGAAAACATAGTCCACCTTCTCCCGGATAACCCCGGAGCAGTTGTTGAGGATATGGAAGAAGGATGCGTACTCCCCATGGAGGTCACTCATGAAGTGCTCTGTCCCCTTGGGCAGACTGAGCTGCGCCTGCAGATGGATGAGCTTGCTGTAAACTGCCTCTTTGGTAGGATACTTATCCGCCAGCAAGCGAAGCACTTTGCTGACACGCCCCTGATGCTGTGCTGTCATACGTAACACCTCACGTTCCTTAAACTTTACTTCAATTTTAATTGTACATCATACGGCAGACGATTTCAATTCCGCCATGCGCCACAACACAAGGAATGACATATTTTCTGCATATTGCAGCCTGTTTGGAAGGAAATCAATGCCTGCATGGCGAAATAGATTATAACGAATTATTAAGAAAATTTCAGCAAAGGCGGGTGATTCCATTGGGCAGACATTGAAAAATAATCTTTGAAACCCTGTCAGTTTCCTATTGACAAATGCTAAACATTGGAATATGATACGTATATGGAATTGGTTCCACATAATTTCAGGCATCTTTATGAATCTTAAGAGTATATGAAAACAGGAGGGGAAGACATGAAGGATATTCGTCTCGACAGTCCGCTCAAAGGCAAGCTCATTGCCCTGACGGACGTAAAAGATCCTGCCTTTGCTGCCATGGGACGCGGCGCAGGCGTAGAGAATCCGGAAGGAAAGGTCTACTCGCCCTTTGACGGGGAAATCACTGTGCTGTTTCCCACAGGGCATGCGGTAGGCCTGCACTCCGATGACGGAATCGACCTGCTGGTCCATATCGGCATCAATACGGTAGACCTGAACGGCGCCCACTTCCAGGCAAAAGTTGCCCAGGGCGACAAGGTGAAGAAGGGACAGCTCCTCATCGAGTTCGATCCGGCAGCCATTTCCAAGGCAGGCTACGATGTGACAACCTCTGTGGTAGTCACAAATGCCGGTGACTTCGGCGACATCACCTTCCAGGCGGACGGCAAGAGCATCGTGGACAAGGCCGAGGCAGAGGAGCCCGCAAGCGCATCTTCCGCTCCCGCCGCGGCAGCCGACACGGAGTTTGACCATCTTCCCGCCGAGGAACGGGTGGCAAACCTGATCGCGAAGTATGTGGGCGGCATGAGCAACGTCCGCTCCGCCGAGCATTGCGCCACACGCCTTCGCCTCATCGTCAATGACAAATCAAAAATCCAGGAAAAGGCCATCGAGAACATCGACGGTGTCAAGGGCCAGTTCTTCGCGGCCCAGCAGTACCAGATCATTCTGGGCACGGGCTTTGTCGACAAGGTAACGGATGCCTTCATCCGCCTCAATCCCGCCCTTTCCGGCGGAAGCAACAAAGAAGCCGCTTATGAGCAGATGAGCCTGATGCAGAAGATTTCCCGTACCCTCGGCGATGTCTTCGTCCCCATCATCCCCGTCCTCGTGGCCACAGGTCTTTTCATGGGACTGCGCGGCGCGGCCCAGAAACTTGGGCTTGAACTCAGCCCCAACGTGTTCCTCCTGAGCCAGGTTCTCACGGATACCGCTTTCGCCGCCCTGCCGGCCCTCGTGTGCTGGTCCACCATGAAGAAATTCGGCGGCACGCCGGTCATCGGTATCGTCCTGGGGCTCATGCTCGTTTTCCAAGGTCTGCCGAACGCCTATGTAGTCGGTGAATTCGCCAATGAGCTCGCGTCCAAGGGCATGACCTGGCAGGAAGCCGCAACGATTGCGGACTATGCAGGCAAGGTTCCCCTCCCAGTTGATATCTTCGGATTGACAGTACCCCTCGTGGGCTACCAGGGGTCTGTGCTTCCGGCATTGGTGCTCGGCATCTTCGCCGCAAAGCTTCAGCATTGGCTCAAGACCTTCGTTCCCGATGTCATCGACCTCATCGTGACGCCTTTCCTCACCCTCTTCATTTCCATGCTCCTCGGCCTTCTCGTGGTCGGCCCCATCATGCATGCCATTGAGCTGGCCGTGTTCGGCGCAGTGCAGGCGTTCCTGGCAATGCCCTACGGCATTGGCGGCCTTGTGGTCGGCGGATTGCAGCAGGTCATCGTGGTCTTCGGTGTTCACCATGTGTTCAACGCATTGGAAATCCAGCTTCTCGCCACCACGGGCGTGGATCCCTTCAATGCCATCATCACCGGCGCCATCGTTGCCCAGGGTGGTGCGGCTGTTGCCGTCGCCCTGAAGACGAAGGACAAGAAGAAGCGCGCTCTCTACATCTCCTCGGCAGTTCCCGCCTTCCTGGGCATCACGGAGCCTGCCATCTTCGGTATCAACCTCCGCTTCATGAAGCCCTTCATCTACGGTCTCGTGGGCGGTGCCTGCGCCGGAACGGTAGCAAGCCTCCTGGGTCTTGCGGGTACAGGAATGGGCATCACGGTCATTCCCGGCACGCTCCTCTACATCAATCAGCTGCCCCAGTACATCCTGGTCAACGTCATCGGTTTTGCCGTCGCCTTCGGATTGACCTTTACCCTCTTCAAGACGGAAGAATAACATAACACAGTATCAAGAAAGGAGCTGTTGCAGTACCGATTGCAACAGCTCCTTTTGTCCACAGGAGGGACGAACATGATTGAGATCAACAAACAGGAAATCGATGCCAAGGTAAAGGAGGGAATCCCCTTCACGCACCGCTGGCACAACCGCTTCCATCTGGAAATGCCCTTCGGCCTCATCAACGACCCCAACGGCCTCGCCTTCCACAACGGGGAATACCACATCTTCTACCAGTGGAACCCTTTGGGCTGCGTCCACAAGAACAAGTCCTGGGGGCACGTCCATACCCGCGACTTCGTGAACTACAGCATGCCGGAACTCGCCATGTGGCCCACGGACGAGCATGACAAGGACGGCTGCTATTCGGGCTGCGGCTTCGTGTCGGGCGGTGCCCTGCGCATCTTCTACACCTGCAACGCCAAGGACGAAAACGGCGTGCGGACCCCTGCCCAGCGCCTCGGCACCCTCCGCTCCAACGGTGTCATCCACAAGGAGGAAATCGCCGTCCCCACCAACGAGAAGGGCTATACGGGACATTTCCGCGACCCTTATGTGTTCTACCGCCACGGCAAGCGTTACTTCATCCTGGGAGCCCAGACGGAGGACGAGAGGGGCTGCGTCCTCGCCTACGAGGAAACCTCCGAGGGCACATGGAAGTTCCTTGGGGAACTCAAGACAAAGATGAGCGAGATCGATGAAAAGTTCGGCTACATGTGGGAATGCCCCGGCCTCCTGAAATTCGGCAGCCACGATGTGCTCCTCTGCTGCCCCCAGGGGCTTGAGGCGAAGGAATACAAATACCAGAACCTTTACCAGTCCGGCTATTTCGCAGGACATGTCTCCTTCGACAGCATGGAGATGTACCACGGGCGCTTCCAGGAACTGGACAAGGGCTTCGATTTCTATGCGCCCCAGGTGTTCAGCCACGAAGGCCGCCACATCCTCATCGGCTGGATGGGAATGCCCGACCGGGATGACGACTATCCCACAAAGGAACATGGCTGGGTGTTCTCCCTGACCCTGCCGCGCGTCCTGACCCTGCGGCAGGGGCACATCTACTCCAAGCCCGCAAAGGAACTGCGCGCCTTGCGCATCCAGGAGACCGCCGTGGACATCGATGCCGCCGAGACAAAGCAGGTGTCTGCAGATCTGGGCGAGGGAGCCGAGGTGCTGCTGGATGTCACCATGGGCAAGGCACAGCAGCTGGATTTCGAGATCGTCTACGGCTTGGAAAAGGTCGTATTCCACTACGACAGGCGCACCCAGGTCATGGTCATCGACCGCGACGGCATGAAACTGGGCGGGCGTGGCCAGCGCCGCTTCAAGCTCTACGCTGACGACAACTTCTCCCTGCAGCTCTTCGTGGACCACACGGCTGTGGAAGCCTTCTTCCAGCACGGCGACGAGACCGCCACCTTCTTCGTCTTCCCCGAAAAGAACATCCTTCCCGAGTTCCGCCTCGTCTCCGACGAGCCCATGGAATCCGTCAGCGGACGCGTATGGGAGCTGGACAGCTTCCGCTTCCACGAAAACAAGAGTTCATGATCCCATCCGATAGGCGTGGTTCAATGGCCCGGATCCATGGCCAAGATCCAGCATAGCAGACAAGGCACCATACACATAGGATTTTGCCCTTTCGATTGCCTCCTCCAGCTCATATCCGAGTGCCAGGTTGGAGGCAATCGCACTGGAAAGAGTGCAGCCCGTTCCATGCGTGTTCGGGTTCTGCACTCTTTTTGCTGTGAACCACCGCAGGGAATCCCCCTGATACAGCAGGTCATCCGCATCTTCCAATCGGTGCCCGCCCTTGCAGAGCACGGCACAGCCGCATTGCCCGAAGATCTCCCCTGCCGCCTCCTCCATTTCCTTCTTCGTCCGGAGTTCCCTGCCCACAAGCACCTCTGCCTCCTGAAGATTCGGCGTGATGACCCTCGCCAGGGGCAGCAGCTTTTCCCGCAGGACACCTGTTGCCGCCGCATCCAGCAGCCTTGCCCCGCTCGTCGCCACCATGACGGGATCCACCACCAGGTTCCGCACGGCATAACGCTTCATGCGCTCCGCAATCACCTCGATCAAGGGAGCGGAGGATACCATGCCCACCTTCACCGCATCGGGGGGAATATCCTCGAAGACGCTGTCGATCTGCGCCGCCAGGAATTCCGGCGTGGATTCGCTGACCGCCGCCACCCCCATCGTGTTCTGCGCCGTCAATGCCGTGATGGCGCTCATGCCGAAGACGCCATGCGCCATCATGGTCTTCAAATCTGCCTGTATGCCTGCGCCGCCGCTGGAATCGCTGCCCGCAATGGTCAATGCTGTTTTCATCTGGATGCCTCACTTTCCGCTTCCCATCATTTTTCCCACGAGTTCCTTCAAGTTCCTTGTCTCTCCCTCGATATCCTCCTGCGCAAAAATCGCGGAAACCACGGCAACTCCCGCAATACCGCTTCCCGAAAGCTGCAAAAGGTTCTTCTTGCCGATGCCGCCGATGGCAACCACAGGGATTGTCACCGAGTCACAGATTTCCCGCAACGAGTCCAGGGAAACCGACTTGGCATCGTCCTTCGTGCCCGTCGGGAATACCGCTCCCACACCAAGATAATCCGCACCTGCGGCCTCCGCCGCTCTCGCCTGCTCCAGCGTCCGGGCCGATACGCCGAGGATCTTCCCCGGGCCGAGGACAGCCCTGGCCCGAGCTGCCTCCATGTCCTCCTGCCCCACATGAACGCCATCTGCATCAACTTCCCTGGCAAGTTCCACATCATCGTCAATCAGGAAAGGCACTCTAAAGGAATGACAGATCTCCCTGATTTCCCTTGCCGCCTCAAGGAGCCCATCCCCATGCAGCTCCTTTTCCCGAAGCTGCACCATGGTCGCGCCCCCCGAAAGCGCCTGCCTCACCTGGCTGCCAAGGGACTTCCCCCTTAGCCAGCGCCTGTCCGTCACCGCATACAGCTCCAGCATTTCCTTGCTGAATTCCATTTTGTTTCCACCTTTCATTTACTGATTGTATTTTCGGTGTGAAATACGATTATGCTACTCTGACGGAACCCCCGCACCGACAGCAGTCACTTGCGGCACGTCACCATCAAAGGATACATCCATCTGCACTTCAGTCTGTGGCATAGGAGTCTCTTCCACACTATAGTCCTTCGGTTCCTTCTCTCTTGCCCGTGCCTCATCGTTTTCTGCCGAAATCTTCCCGTCTTCTTTGTCGTCCTTCTTATGGCGCTGCTTTGCCAGTGCAGCGGAAATTTGAGCCATCGAATACAATTCCGGGTCGGACTCCATCAACTCCTTTACATCCTCGGAAGATACCTTCTTGCCATGCATGATGCGAAGAGCTGTATTCATCACACGAGACATCTTTGCACCAGCCTTTTTCATGGCATCGCTGGACTGACGAGCGTTAGCGGCATCATGCAAAAGCGTGTTATGCATGAAAACAGCATTTTTGGCATTCTGGATTTGCTTGTTTGTGGAAAGAAGCTGCTTTTTGACAGGATCAGGCAATTCCAACCGCTTGCCTTCCATTTCAATGTATCCCTGTTCCACAGCTCGATGAACCATTGCCGAACTGTCAAAGAAAACAGAAATCCTGTTATCACCTCTGCGGACCGTATGGAATTCAATGTTATGCACATTTTCTTGTGCCTTCGCAATGCCCTTTGCATTCTCTGCTTGGCTAAGTTTCTTTCCAGCGAGGGAAATCTCGATTGTGTCCGTCCGGTTTGCAGCCTTTTCCGTATTGCGTCCGGCAGCAAATACCATCTTTGCAGATCTGTCATCTCTGACAGCCACGGAATCCTTCATGATACGCTCATTCATCATCCCGGCAGTCGGCTGGCTCGTATAACAGGCAAGCTCCTGCCCGGTCACGTTCTTTAATATCCGCATTTCCATCCTCCTCGATGACGTTCCAAACTCCTAGTTATCATATATATCGTATATTTCAAGAAAAGATTAAGCGGCAATAGGAAAGATCCAAGAAAGGCTGAAGCCCTGATTCAAAAACAGCCATCAAAATTGAGCAATAAATTATGTTTACAAATATTATATTTCTAAGTATAATATCTGCATCTCCGAGGCGGATAACCTGCTCGTTCTTGGGGAATGCAGATTCCAGGCGGGGCCTGTAGAATGGAACATCCTGTCCCAGCTTGAGCAAAAATCCTCTTTTGTCGATTGGCGCAAGGAAACACGAGCCACTGTCTACATATTGTTCAGCATCAACGGCTTCAGCGAAGACCTGATGGCTGCGGCTGCAACAAGGAAAGATGTGATTCTTGCGGGAATAGAATAACACCAGAAAGAAGGCCTGGAAATGGAAAAATTGGCAGCGCAGCTGCTTGCCGAAAGAGAGAACAAGTACCGCGGCGGCATATACTACATTACGCAAACGGAAATGGCATACAACAGCAACCGAATCGAGGGAAGCCGCCTGAGCAGGGAGCATACGGCCAGCCTGTTTTCCACCAGATCCATCATACCAAACGAGGGAGAGGAAATCATGGCTGATGACATCGTAGAGACAATGAATCATTTCCGTGCCTTTGACTTCATGTTGGATACCATCGACAAACCTCTTTCCGAAGACCTGATAAAGAAGATTCACGGGATATTGAAGGCAGGAACCTCCGATTCCAGCTTGCCATGGTTCAACGTCGGGGACTATAAAACCATAGGGAATATCGTAGGCACCAACGAAACCACGCCCCCCGAAAGGGTTCCCGAGGAAATGGACAGGCTTCTGGAAAAATATAACTCCATCGAGACAATCATCTTGGATGATATCCTCCAATTTCACGTATCTTTCGAGAAAATACATCCTTTCCAGGATGGAAACGGGAGAGCCGGACGCCTCATTATGTTTCGCGAGTGCCTGAGAGCCCATATAACTCCCTTTATTATCGATGAGAGGCATAAAGCATACTATTATCGCGGAATCGCCCTTTACGGGGAGGAGAAAGGATATCTGACGGATACATGCTTGTCGGCACAGGACAGATATACAGAATACATGAAAAGATATGTCCCAAAAATCTAAAGAGATTACAATGAACAGGAGAGAGACTGAATGATAACCATATCTGAACTGAAGGCTGGCATCATCTTCGGGGACAGGGAATCCGGGGAATATGTCTACATGCCGGCCAGCGAAATCGGCATCGACAGCCCCATGTGCGTATACGAGATAAATGGGCAGCGTTCGGACGTCGACCTGCAGGAGGCCCTGCGGCTGATAAGGGTGCGGGCCTTGAGACAAACCAGGCACCCGGTGCTTGGAAGCAGTTCTTGCTGATCGAATGCCCTCTTTCTGCAGGAGGTTTTTGAAAGAGAGATAGCGAATATAACAAATAAGGATATTTTTTAATCAAAGGAGCCAACTATCATGCAAACCATCCAGCCACTCCCCTTCGCCGCCCTAGTGTCCCACCTCGTTCAGAAACATAAAAATAATTGTTCGAGATGTAGTCAGATGCTAGGAAGAGGAGGGCGGCGTAGCGGTGGCTACGCCAACTGACGATGACAACGCAGATGGCTGCATATCGGGCAATTATTATGGATATGAACGAGGCGGGACACTAGTGTAAAACCTCGTTCATATTTATAACAATTGTTATTCTGGAAGATCGGGATATATGGACACCAATTTTGTTCTAGCTTTGTCTATTGTAAAGTGCCAATGTATGGGGGTGAGTTTGGCGTT
>Ga0256405_10005481_pt1 | contig 21824 bp, 14 predicted proteins | sample RumenRJG_02DNA_FD_189096 | JGI IMG/M metagenome (GOLD analysis project Ga0256405, IMG submission 189096) | Bovine rumen microbial communities from Lethbridge, Alberta, Canada - RJG_02 | ecosystem: Host-associated > Mammals > Digestive system > Stomach > Rumen | place: Canada: Alberta... | reverse complement strand
ACCTCCCACTGTTTCGGAATCGGAAGCCCCGCCTTCTCCGCAAGCGTGCTCTGGAAGACTTTGTTCATCGCCTCCGTGATCGAGCCGTTCCCGCCGCCTTCGATCTTGGGCATCACGAACACGTCTTCGAGCATGGACCGGTTCATGTCCATGACCGACGTGGTGTAATCGTCCGTCGGGAAGAGCAGCGGTTTCTGCTCGTACTTCCCGTCGTAATCCAGCAGCGCGGAGATGAGCTCGTGGTCGGCGCCGTTCTTGACCTTCTTGGTCACGACTTCGACGCTGTTCTTCACGAAGCGGCTCGCCGCCGCCATTTCCGAGCGCCCCGGCTTGATCGCGCTCGCGACGAGGTCCACGGAGTAGCCCGCGAACCCGAGCGAACGGATCACGCTGAGTCCGGTCGAATAGTTCCGCGAAAGAACGACGACCTTCTTCTCTTTGCTCTTTGCCTTTTTATTCTTCGCCCGGTCCGCGATGATCTCTTCGGCCTTCTTCGCCTGTTCTTCTTCCGTCTGGTACTCCCAGAAGCGGTATTTTTCATACTCGCGGTATTTGATGCCGTACTTCTTCTTGGTCTCTTTGATGATCGAGAACGCCTCGTCGCGCGAGATCTTCACGGCATGCGTCATCGCATCGACGCAGCTCTCGATCCGTTCCTTGCGCTTCTCCTTCCGTCTCTGGATCCGGTCGTATTCCTTCTCCTGATCTTCCGGCGCAACGTTCCAGAACGCGTTTTTCAGGTAATCCCGGTACGTGATCCCGCACCGCTCGCGGGCTTCCTTGAGGTACGCGACGGCCGCGTCTTCGTCCCAGCCCTTGGCCTCCATCGACTGTTCGACCGCGGCTTTCCGGTCCTTGATCCGCTGGTTCCGCGCCGCCACGCGCTTCTGATACACGACCTCCTGATCCTCAAAAGGCGTATCCCAGAGGTGATACCGTTCATATTCCCGATAGTTGATGTCGAGCGCCTCGCGGGTCTTCGCGATCGCTTCTTTCATTTCCTCGTAGCCGAGCCCGGTCTCCTCCATCGCCTTCCGGATCACGGAGTCCCGGTACTCCTTCAGCTGCACGCGGTTCTCCATTTCTTCCATGAAGAGCCGCGCGGGCTCGGGGTCGTCCTCGCTCGCGAAGAACTTGATGTCGGCCTTGTTTTCCCACTCCTGCAGCGTCTCCTTGTCCAGCAGGCCGTGGAGGTAGTCTTCGTAGCCCATCTTTTCGTAGAAGTACGTCTTGCCGAATTGCGGCTGAGGCGTTCCCGCCGCCTGTTCGATCAAAGCCGTTCCGTCCGGCGCGTTCCCGCCCGCGGCGTTTTTGATCAAAGCCGCTTTGACGAAAATGTCGGACAGGTTGACGCCGCTCGCGTAGTACACGAAGTTCGTGCCGCCGCTTCTTAAGTTGAGCTCGTTGAACCAGTATTCGTTCCCGACGATGTTGATCCCGAGATCGAACATGCCGAAATAGTTGTATGCTTTGAGGAGCCGGCGGACCTTGTTCTCGAGGCCCGGGAACTCGTCGAACGGCCGGAAGTCGCCGGCCAGCGGAACGCCGCGCTCGAACTGCGCCACGATCTCTTTCCGGACGACGCCGGTCAGGACGATGTCGTCCCCCATGCAGACGCCTTCGATGTCGACTTCCCGGTCGATGTTCACGAACTCCTGCACGAGGAAATCCCGGTCCGGATACGCGTCCGACAGCGCGTTCAGATGCACCTGAAGTTCCTCTTCGGTGTCGCAGCGCTTCATTTCCTGCTTGTACCCGTGGAAGCTCTCGATCGGCTTCGCGAACGCCGGATAGATCACGTCTTCCGGGATCTTCACCGGTTTTTCCCGGAGCGACACGACCCACGACTTCGGGGCGCGCATGCCGGTCTCTTCCGCGATCTTGCACTGGATGCTCTTGTCCATGTATTTCGTGAGCCGGGACCCGCCGTCCCCGGCGAGCGCGCCGCCGTCCAAGTGCTTCGTCAGCCAGGAGCCTCCGTCCAGGATCCCCGGCATGAGGAACGTGTCCTCGAGCGCGCCGCGGTTCACGTCCATGACAGACGCGGTATAGTCGTCGGTCGGGACGAGCACGAGCCTCTCATCGTACTTCCCTTTATAGGCAAGGAGCGCGTCGACGAGCGCGGTATCTTCTTCGTTCGAGACCTTTTCCGACACGATCTCGACCGCCGAAGTCACATATTTGCTGCTTGCGATCGCGGCGGACTTCCCTTCGCGGACCGCGCTCGCGATGAGTTCCACGGGATACCCCGCGGTCCCGAGCGACCGCACCACGCAAAGCCCCGTCGAGTAGTTCCTCGACAGGACGACGACCGGCGCCTTCTTGGTTTCTGTTGTTTCCCCTACGTTCTCTGCCATGTCTTTCCTCTTCCCGCAGACTGCGGGACTTGCTGATCAAATAATGATATGCCTATCTGTACTTCTTCGATACGCATTAATTGATTCGTGCTTTTTCTGATCCAACGGATCAGCATCGTCATAATTCCCAATAGTATCTCTTGATTCTGTTCTTTACACCGATGTTATCCGGCGCATACGCCGCCTGATACAGGATCGAGCCTGGATTGGCATTCAGTTCGATGATTTCCGGCCCGTTCTCCGAGATCGCGACATCCCAGCCCAGCAGACCTTCAAAACGGAGCGTGCTTACGATTTCTTTCGTCAATTCCACTGCCTCTTTGAAGTAAGGCACTTTGAAGCCTTTGATCACTTCGCCCGTTCCCGGGTGTTTGTGCACTTGCAGCCCGTGGATATCGACCGGCTCCGTGCAGACGACGCCCGTATCGAGATCAATAACTGCGGTCACGCCACCTTGGATCAGATTGTCTGCAATCGAAGAGCCGCCGCCGATCTTGATGCTTGCGTAAACGACATCAAAATGCTCGCCTGTTTCAAGTACAGCCTGGCTGTTATGCGACAGCGTTGTGATCCGGATACAGTTGACAGATCCCGGATTCAGCCGGTTCATCTCCGGGTGCTGAATCACAAGTCCCTCCAGAACGCCCTCCGGCATCTTACTTAGTTCATCATAAACTTCTCTTTTATCGTCATCCAGGTAATACGCTTTAACGCCTACGCCATGCTGACCGTCCAGCGGTTTATATACGACGCCTTTAGCGTTTCCGAACAACTCGATAAATCTTTCATAAGTAAGATCCTGCGTGGATGTCCAGCTTCTTTTGATCCAACGATCGAGCATCTCAAGGCAGCGTATTTTGTTCCCCGTGTATTTAACCAGTTTTACCTCTTGCTTGTATTTCTTCTGCAACTGTTTAAAATCATTCAAAACCAGAAATGTGCTGAGAACATCATTGTTCTTTCCATACGCATCCATTTCATAAAACTCGCTCCAGCGCATATGATATTTCCGATTGACTTCCGTGAACCGGTTCTGTACCTGATATCTTTTGACACCATAGCGATCCATGATGTATTTCATTTCCGCTTCATACTGTCGGTTGAATTCGGCCACGGTCTCCCGCGCGACTTCGACCGCCTTCGGAAGTTCTTCAACCGAGCACCGAAACAGTCTGCCCTGCTGGTAGGTCCGGTAATCGATTCCGTATTCCGCAACGATCTTATCAACATACTCTCTGGCTTGTTTCCGTGTTATGAGCTTGCTTTTTGCGGTCCTGCGTACGGCTCTGTCGCGCATATATTTCTGAAGCTGCCGGGCTGCCCGCTTCTCTCTGATCTCGCTGATTTTCTCGTCCTGTTCTTCGGGACTGAGTTTCCAGAAATCGTTGTTGTCGTACACCAGATACCCGATCCCGAGTCTTTTATGCGCGCCATCGACCTCCTGAACCGCTTTACTCCTGGTCCATCCGGTCTTCTCCATCGTTGATTCGATGCATTTTTCCCGGTTGATCTCACGTTGCGATTTCGGAGCGTTCTTTTTGAACAGTTTCCGATACACTTTTTTCAAAGAACTTTTTATACCCATGATTTCCCTCCATCCATTAAAGTTCGTATGCTTTCTCTATTGCTTCGGTAACGCTGCTTTCGTCAAGTCCGAAATAGCGCCCTGCCGCAAATGCGGCAAGAGCATGGTAAACGTCTTGTCTGCCCGCCTGGTGCAGTTCTATCTCCGCCGTGGTTCGTTCTCCATCTCTGATTTCGAATGTGACAGAACCGTCTGCTTCTGTCACATTCTCTGCAGCGATCTCCGCCTCGGCATTCCCGATCCCGATCCGGACGACTTTATGCTGATATGGGATCCTGCCCAGCGCATATGCATCGCAGTTCACGATTCCGAGCGCGCCCGGCGCTGCATGCCGGTCCATCGCATCCAGTTCGTTGATCAGAAGTTCTTTGTCATCTTCGAATCTGTCCGGATGCGCGGTATCAGCGGACAGAATCACAAAGAGATCGGGGTGGATCATATATGTGGCCTTTTCGATCACATTCATTCGTGTACATGTCAGTTCCCGGATGAAAAGGTCTGTATTGTTCCGGATCCGAAGCACGTCTTTTGCGATTCGATCCAGTTTATTTTTCTCTTCCCCGATGCAGATAGTATCGTCCGTCCCTGCGGCTGCACAGATCAGCCGGGAGACGGAGATCCTGCCTTTGCCTCCTATAACGGCAACGGACCTTGCCGCAAACTGCCTGCGCCACGCCGCCGCAACATCGATCAGATACGACCGTACATACCGGCACGGTATGTACGAAACGCCGGTCTCGCGAAGCGCCTGCGCATTTCGGGGCGCACCTATGACGCAAAGTGGGTTTGCTGCCCGGATCTTTTCGGGCGTAATGCTCTGCTTGTTGGTACATAGAAGAATGCTGCCTTCCGCAAGTCTCTCCGGCATGGTCTCGATTTGCCCTGTAATGTCCGCATCGATCCTTTTGATTTCTTCCGGAATCGTTGTCTTCATATACTTTGTCAGCGTCCGCAACGTCAGTTCCCCCGCCTGGATCATCGAAACTGCGGAGCGCTGCTCTGCGGTCATGAATTCATCGCATAGGCCTGCATCCCTTTTGACGAAAAACTCTGCCGGGATATCCGTTCCGTCGTTCAAGCAGTTCCGGATCCGCGCCGCCTGCTCTTTTTTGCACGCGTCGCCGCGTTTCTGCTGCGCAAATTCGCTGTAGGAAATGCCTTCTCTGTTGCAGACTTCATTCATATTGTCCAGCGTTTCCGTCTGGCTCCATCCGGTATCGTTCATCACGGCGCGAAGCGCGTCATATCGGTGCTGCTCGCTGTTGAACCCGACGATGTTCTCGATTCTTGCCGTGAAGCGTTTTTTGTTATGCGACGGCACGCGGACCGTACCGGGTTCGTTCAGCGCGACCGGCGCCCATCTGCATCCGTTGATTTTTGTAAAGGTATGGCAGGGGATATAATCCCGCGACACCAGCACCACGCTGCCGTCTTCCTTTCTGCTGAGTTCGATCCGGACGATCACGGAATCCCTGTTCTCCGGGATCTGCTTCATGATCGCCTGGAAGTTCCCAAGGGAATAGAAGCACGGTACGATCTTCCCGGAATCCGTTTCTACATTCCGGAATGGCTGCAGCACATGCGGATTCGCTCCGATAATGAGATCCGCTCCGGCGTTCGCAACTTCTTTGGCTTCTTTTACCTGTTTCGGCAGGATCTTAAAGAAGTTCTTCAGTCCCCAGTGCATATATGTGATCACGAACTCCGCGCCGGCTTCTTTCAGCTGGCGTATGTCTTCCGCCGCCCGTTCATAAGAGAAAACGTTCAGCCTGACGTTCTGTTCCTCTTCCGGCCAGCTTTCATTCTTGAAGTTGAACCCCGTAAACCGGGACATATACGCAAGCAATCCGATTTTGATCCCGTTCACGTCGACGAGAAGGAACCGTTTGTCGTCTTTGCTGTTGAACGCGCCTGTATGCGCAAAGCCGTATGCATGCACCCGGTCAACGGTTTCTTTGAGCGCCCTGATCCCGCCGTCACAGTTATGGTTGTTCGCCATCATCAGTACGTCGAATCCGCCGTGCCGGACCGCATCAAGATACCTCGGTGATGCATTGCAGTTGTTATATCCGTCGATAAACGCCTCATCCGTCATGTAAGGCCATCCGGAAGCGAGCAGCGTTTCTAGGTTCGCGATCGAAAGATCCGCGGACCGGATCGTATCGCGAATGCAGTCAAAACTGTCCCGCATATCACATCCGGCAGCAGTTCGCTGTGTCTTCATCTGTGCGCTTCCGCACATAAGGTCTCCTGTCATCATCACGACCGCATTTCCGGTCGGCTCTGCATCCCGGTTGCGCCAGATTCCGTCTTTCGGATCGAACGTGAATCTCGGTGCCGTCTTTTCGATCGGCGATTCCGGGTCGCGGTCTACGATCACCGTCGTATCCCGCGATTCGCCGATCGACCGGCTGGTGCAGGTCAGCGTGCACTCTCCTTTTCCGCGCGCCGAGATGACACCGTCGCGGGAAATGACGGCGACCCGGTCATCGTCGGAACGCCATTCGGGATCTGCCACTTCGCCCCAGCCGTACAAGACCCGGATGCTTCGTTCCGTCCCGGAATACAGAAAAGTCTCGATCCGTTCGATCTCCATGTGCTCGCGATACACCGCGAAAAAGACATCCGTAAAATCGCTGTATGTTTTACGTCCGTCATCCTGTTCCAGAAATGATCTGACTTTATAAAACAGCTTTTTCTGTGAATGATCAAAATCCGCATCCGTCAGCATGCCTTTTCGCCGGTTCCGGATCACTGCGATGCATTCATATCCTGTGTCCCGTTGGTATGAACGGTACAATTCATAGCCGGTCGTGCGCTCAAGTTTTTTCCAGTAGACCTGCACACCTTTATTGCTGATTTTGTTGATCTTCCCGCCGAACGCCTGATCGGGCACTGCAGGGATCCCGAAGCGTTCCGGCGTTCGGCCTTTCCCCGATTTCTTCCATTCTATATACGTCTTTTGTTCTTCGATCGAATAATTCCAGAGCTTGTTCTCGTTATAATACGCATACGTGATCCCTAGTTCCGAAACACTCGCGGAGATCTCCTTCTCCGCCTCGTTTCGGGACCATCCCGTTCCGTCCATCGCATTCCTGACGGCCTTATCATGCGGGCCGGTTCCTACATTCGCTGATTCTACAGCCTTCCTGGTCTTCCCGGCCCAGTCTGTTTTCTTAAAACGCCTTACTATTTTCAAGAGTTTTCGTTTAATCGTACTTAAACTCATTCTGATCTCCTGCTGATCGATTATGATCGTTTCTCTATTCGTAACAAATTCAATAACTTGTGTTTTTTCTCGCTTAGCCTGATCCTGCGGCTGAATATCTTTCCGGGTACTGGATCATCCGGACGATCCAGCAGCCTGTGATCCGCAGATCCAATCACATCCCGTAATTCCGCTTTCGTCATCAAACCGTGTATGTAGTCTTCCCAAGCAACCTTTTCATAGACGAATGTTTCACCGAGCATGCTCACTTTTTCATCACTTTGTTCATGCCCGCCGGAAAGAAACTCTGACGCCAGGATCCCCGGCAGATTGGCACCGGCCAGCGTATAGGCGTATCCGGGGCCGCCGCTTCTGAAATTGATCTCACCGAACCAGATCTTTCCGCCGGCAAGATTGATCTCCATATCGAAAAGGCCGTGATACCCGAGCGATCCGAGCAAATCAAAGGCCTTCTGCTGCAATTCGTCTCCATAGGAACCAAGCGGAACCATCTCGCCCACCATCGTGACACCCCGCTCAAAGCAGGCGATCCTCCGTTTCTTCAAAACCGCCGGGATGATCACGCAGTCCCCGAGGCATACGCCACAGATATCCAATTCCTGATCGATCGCAAGGTATTCCTGCACCAGGACCTCCCGGTCACGGCAGGCCGACTGCAGCTGCCTCAGGTGACGAATCAGGTCTTCTCTGCTGTGGATCACCGCCATTTCGCCCTTTTCGCCAAGCACACTTTTCAACGGCTTGACGAAGCAGGGGTAAACAATTTTTTCCGGTATTCCGATTTCTCCGTCAAGGCGGACTGTCCATCCTTCCGGAACCATGAACCCTGCTTCCTCTGCGAGCCTGTTCTGAAGCGATTTGTCCATGAGCCGAGCAATCGACCCTCCGTCTTCCACATAAGGCATCCGAAAATGATCTGCCAGCGCTTCCCGGTTTCCGTCGATCACGCTGGTCGTAAAGTCATCGACCGGGAGCAGCAGTTTTTTCCCCGACACGGGGACATAGCGGCACACCGTATCCAGAAGACGGCGCCCGCCGTCTTCCTGCATCGGGGCGGCCATGATCTCTTCCCCGGCAACTACATATCTGCTGGAAGAAGCGATCCTCGAGCTGCCATTTCTTTTGACAGCAGAAACCAGTTCCACCGGATGTCCCGATTCCCCCAATGAACGAATCACGCCAAGCCCGGTGGAATAATTCCCTGACAATACCAGAACTGTGTCCTTTCCGTACATCTAATCGATTCCTATACCTCGTCCGATGTATCCATGTCTGACATGGAAGAATCCGTCGGATCGTACGAACTGTTCCCGCGGTTCTTCCTGCTGATCTCATCTTCATCGTCGTCTTTCGGTTTCATGGACTTTCTAAAGTATGCCATAGCCGCTTTCAGTTTCCCGTCGAACATGATCTTTCCGTCATCCAGTACGATCCCCCGTTCACAGAGCTGATTCCCGAACGGCAGGAAATTGTTCACAAGCACGACCGTCTTCTCCGGATCCTGCGCGATCTCCTTGAGGCGTTTCATGCACTTCTGCTTCATGGCCCTGTCGCCGACAATGAATTGGCAGTCGAATACATAGATGTCCGCATCAGTCGCCGTAAACATCGCAAGTCCCAGTCTTCCGATATCCTGCGGACGATAGGTCTTCATTTTATAATCTATCACGTCGCCCAGTTCGGCAAATTCGATCAGCGATGCTTCTTCTTCCTCGATCTTTTCCTTCGACCAGTCGAGCAGCATCCCCTTGAGGCTGATGTTTTCGCGGCCTGTCATTTCCAGATCGAACCCGGCGCCAAACGTGAGCGCCGACGTGACCTTCCCTCGAATGCTCATCGTGCCGGATGTTGGCTGAACGATCCCTGCCAGGATCCGGATCAGCGACGTTTTTCCGGAACTTCCGCTCCCAATCAACGCGATGTTTTCCCCCCGGTTCGCAGTAAATGTGATGTTTGTCAGCGCCGGCTGCGGCGTTCCCGCATCTATCCCCAGAAGTTCATGCGCGATCACCTGCTTATTCGATTGGTAAACTCTGTACTCTTTGCAGATTTTCTCCAACCGGATCACCGGTCCTTGATTTTCTTTGCTTATTGTATTGCTGTCTTTATTGTCCATATTCATACCATTTTATGCATCCGTCAAAACGCACTACATATAATCCGCCATTCTGTAATGCAGCCTCTTATACAGCAGTATCGCTATGACTGTCATGACAGAAAAAGTGGCGAAAAAGCCCGCCAGTGATTTGGGATCCTCCCAGATCCACGTATGGAAGCAGATCGAATTCCTGTATCCTTCCACAATGAACGTGATCGGATTCAATTTGAATATGATCTCAAACGATTCCTTGTTCCTCGAATTGAAAATGATTCCGGACAGCCAGAAGAACGCCGGACTGATCGCCCGCAACATGTCCATGACATCCCCGGACATCGATGCAAGCAGGCCCGCGCCGAGCGACCATACATATGCCGTCAGCATCATAAGGACCATATAGATCGGAAGTTGCAGCCAGTATATGCTTGGCGGGACCCGATAGATCATGCTGATCACTAGCCCGATTCCGAGTATAATCGTATGGATCGCGACGTTTGAAAAAGCGATGATCGTCGGAATCGTTGCAATGGGATAATCAAACCTTTTGATCAAAAAAGAAAAGCGTCTGAAGCAATTCGCGCCGCCGACGATAATGCCCTGGATATAAAACCATGGGATGAGACCCGTGATGAACCATATGAAATACGGATACTCCAGCCCGGCGATGTTACGCGACGACTTGATTCCCAAAGCGATCGCCGTATAGAATATGATCATATACAGCAGTGGCTTCACGACGGCCCAGAGCCATCCAAGATCTGAGGTCTTGAAGTTCTTCTTCTGCGCCACTTTCGCGAGTTCCAGCGTACGCTGGAAATTCTCGACATTGTCTTTGATAATCGTTTTGAATGTATTCAGCAAAACATGCTCCGTTAACCACAGCCGCTAGAGGCGGTACGCGATCGCGGCGCCCGCCGGCTGTTCATAATACAAACGGACTTCCCCTAATACACTATTATAGGGAAAGCCCGTTTTCTCAAGTAATTCTGTTTTCAGACAGATACGCGCAGCAATTACTGTGCGTGGATCTCGTTGAGTATCTCTTTTCGGATGTTGATATACTCGTCCGTATATCTGACATCGTCATTCCCTTCTTCTTCGGCTTTATAAGTAAAGTCGAGCTGATACTCGCGGATCACGCGGCCCGGTCTCGCGGACATAACGATCACGCGTGTGCCGAGCGTAAGCGCCTCGTCAACGTCATGTGTGATTAAGAAAACGGTTTTGTTCGTTTTCTGCCAGATGTCACGGATGAGGGCCTGCATGTTCGTCCTGGTCAGCGCGTCCAGTGCGCCAAACGGCTCGTCCATGAGGATCATCCCGGGGTCGTTAACAAGTGCCCGCGCCAAAGCCGCTCTCTGACGCATTCCTCCCGATAGTTCATAAGGCTTGTGATCGGCAAAATCGGTGAGGCCGGTGAGCGCGAGATACTTCTCGACCCGCTCCTTGATCTCGAGTTTGTCGACGCCTCTGACCGTCGGCCCGAAAGCGATGTTGTCATAGGTGTTCATCCACGGGTACAGCGTCGGGGTCTGGAAAACAACAGATCTTTCCCACTCTACGCCCGTGACTTTTTCACCGCGCATGTAGATCTCGCCCTGCGTCGGCTTGAGCAAACCCGCCATCATGTTGAGAAGCGTGCTCTTACCGCAGCCCGAAGGCCCGAGGACGCACATGAAATCGCCTTCGTTGATCTTTAAACTCACATCCTCTACCGCATAGACTCCGTTTTCCTTATCCGCGGAGTTGTACTGCAGATAGACGTGATTCACTGTCATTAATTCTGTATCTGAATTACTCATATCTTTCCCGTGATAATCTTTCCGGCCTTATTTTGCAACCTCGGCAAGGAACGATCCGTCAACGTGCTCACCGACGAAGTCTTCTTCCAGAGCCTTGTCGATCTGCTCCTGATCCGCGAGGAACTCGGAGATCTTCACGACGAGCTTCGTGTATTCATCGGTATCGAAGTACTTCTCTACCTGTTCTTTTCCGGTGTAGTAATCGTCCGTCATCGCTTCCTTAACTGTCTTCGGCGTGTAGCCTTCGAAGTGCTTCGCGAATGCTTCGTAAACCTTGTCCGGCGTGTCTGCGTAAACACCCTCGGCCTCTACGAGCGCCTCGAGGTACTTCTTTACATAGTCCGGATATTTATCAGCGAACTCTGTTCTCACGACTGCGAAGTCAGCAACAGGATATCCCATCTCTCCGACTTCACCGCTCGTAACGACGAGTTTTCCGCCTTCTGCCTTGAGCTGTCCGAGTGCCGGGTTCCATGTGTAAGCCGCGTCGATGTCGCCTCTCTTCCAGGCTGCTACGATCTTGTCCGGTTCCATGTCAAGGATCTTTACCTTTTCAGCGTCGACGCCTTCATGCTCCATTGCGGAAAGCAGCGTATAGTGGCAGGTCGATGTGAATGTGCAGGCAACGGTCTTCCCTTCAAGATCTTTGACGGTCTTTATTCCACTCTTCGGAGTGGCCACCATTGCTTCCGTGTTCGTCAGCATGGCTGTCGAATAGATGACTTTATAGTCGATGTCCTGTGCGAGTGCTACCGCTACCGGAGATGCGCCGAGTACGCCGAAGTCGATCTCGCCTGCTGCAAACGCCTGGTTCATGTCTTTACCGGCATTGAACTGCTTGTACTCCACCGGAACATCGCCCATTTTGTCGTCGATCATTTTTTCGAGTTGTGCGTATGTTTCGAGATTCATAAGGCCCTGTGTTCCTATGACGATTTTTTCAGGTGTTCCGCTTTCTTCTTCCTTTTCCTCGGATTTCCCACCGCATCCGGCAAGAAGCGTTACTACCATTGCGAGAGCTAAGATAAGCCCCAATACTTTTTTCATCTGCATAACAATCCTCCTTTTAATTGAATCAACACAGATATACTTAATAATATTCAACTAGCCCTTATAACTAGATCTGGCCTTTCCAAGGCACGGCCTTCTTCTCGATAAATCTGAGGATCATATCGATGATGATGCCGGTCGCGCCCATTACGATAATGCCGGCGAAAATGATGTCGCTTCTCAGCCAGTTACTGGCGTCGAGCACCATCCAGCCGATTCCCGATACCGCCGCGACCATTTCCGCAGCGACGAGGCAGCTGTAGCCGACTCCCATTGCCGTCCTGATTCCTGTGAATATGTCCGGCAGCGAATATGGAAAAATCACTTTTGTGAAAATCTGCTTTTTGGACGCTCCGAGCGTTGCCGCGGCGTTGATGTAACCCGCGGGCACCTTTCTCACTGCTGCGACGCACGAAATGTAAATCGGCGCGAAGCACGCGAGGTACAGGAGCGTGATCTTGGATTCGTTATCGATCCCGAGCCAGAGCACCAGCAGCGTGTAGTACGCGAGCGGCGGCAGCGGCCTGTAGAATTCGATGATCGGGTCGAGCGCCGCCCTTACGGTGTCGCTGTAGCCGCTGATGAGCCCCAGCGGAACAGCTGTTACGATCGCAAGGAAGAATGCGGTGAACAGACGGAAGAAACTTGAGCCCAGATGTCCGAACAGCGTCGAACCCTTGTACCCTTCGGTCGTGATCGTCACGAACGCTTTTCCCACGTTCCAGATCGACGGGAGGAATTTCTCGTCGATCAGATGAAGTTCACTGTCTATGATCCACGCGACGATCAAAGCGATGACGACAGCCGCGCCGATCAGTTTGCTTTTGTATTTCTCCGGCATTTTCTACCTCTGAATGATAACTGTGCTTTATTTTGCTCTATCGTTTGCGGCGCCTTTATGCAGCCCCGCTGTCCATTCGTTATTTAAAGAACCGATCGAAAATATGTCTCCTGCCTTCGCGGTCCTCCACGAACGGAAGCTGCAGGATATTGGAGGCCGGATGCGTATTCCCTTCGATCAGAACCGGCCCGTCCTCCATGACCGCCACGTCCCAGCCTACGAAGCCTACGGTCGGGACGACCCGCGCAGCCCGGTCGATCATTTCCCGGATCTCCTGCCAATACGGAACCTGGAATCCCTCGAGCCGGATCCCGTTCGGAAGGGTCTCGTGGTGCACGCCGTCACGGTCAGTCGCCGGCTTGATCACTTTTCCGGTTTCCGGATCAAGCGCCCCGATGAACCCGTCATTCAGTAGATTGTCCACGGCTTTTCCTTCCCGCGCCACGCGCAAAACTGCGGCCGGTATGAAACAGTGGCTGTTATCGAGCACTGAAACCACACGCACTGTGTTCACAGCGGATCCGCCGGACAGCTTCGCCATTTCTTTATGCTGGTCGACATACTCTTCCAGTACGCCGGCGGGAAGTTCCGATACGAATTTTATGATATCCTCTTTACGGGTCTCATTCACGTCAAATACGCGCACGCCTCTGGCGCCGCTTCTTTCTTTTGGTTTATAAATCAGCTTGTCACTTTCTTTCAGGAGTTCGTCCACCTGCGCAGGATCTGCGACTGGTGTTTTGATCCACTTTCTGCCTGTAAACTCGGAGAATGTTTTGTTGAACATCTCCTTGCTCTGGAAAAAGACGGTCTTTTCCGGCTCGATCGTGTATTTCCTGACCAGCTTTCTCATAAGACCGTAATTAAGATAGGTGCTCTGTTCCTCAGGACTGAGCTCCCAGAACCGGTAATCCAGATAATTCTTATAAATAGCCCCGCACTGTTCCTGCGCCAGATCCATTCTTGATCTAGCCTCGTCCTCGGCCCATCCTGTTTTCTCGGCGACTTGCGCCACGATCTTCTCGTTCGTTATTTCCTGCTTGTGTTCTTTCTCTTTAAGTTCCTGTGCACGAACTTTTCTCTCCTCCATGCTCAACTGGAAAAAGCTGTTGCAAAGATACTGCTTATAGGTGACGCCGTACTGCCGTTTGCCGTTTTCAAGTTCTTTTTTGGAAGTCTCTACCGAATTCCCGGTAAACTCCGAAAGCTGTTTCGCATACCGGACAAGCGCGCTTTTGGTCGCAAATCCAATCCGGTCGTTCTCTTCAAGATCCCACATAGAGTGGTCGTAATACTTCTTGAAACTGATCCCCATATCCCTGCGGGCTTCGGCCATGTTCACCATCGCCTCGGAATAACTGATTCCTGCATTTTTATGTACTCTATACACATAAAAAGCATTCTTGATCTTATCTAGGAAACCCATCCAACACCTCTCAATAGAAACGAGCATATCTGTCAAGGAAAAAGTGGTTCTGCCCGTTATCGACTGCATTTTAACACACTCGCCCTGGATTGTCCATAGTTCGCGGCCTTGCAAGCCATTTTTCACGGATTCTTCACAATCCTTAACGACTCTTTATTAATCGATGGAAATGCGCTATAATAAGCCCATGAAAACGATTTGTAATAATCACATGAGAAGGATCCTGATCGTTTGTTCCTTTTTCATTGTCCTGGAGTTGCTCTGCGGGGTGACCGATGCCAGGGCCGCTACGCAGATCCCGCGGATCACGGGGTTCGGAAACGCGAGCGGCGGCATCGAGATCCGATGGGGCCGCGTCGATACCGCGGTCAAATACCACGTGTACAGGCGGGAAAAAGGTGTCCCCGGCTGGCGGCTCATCGCGACGACCAGGTCCACAAAGCGCAAAGATACCGGCCTGTCCAGCGGGGTCACCTATGAATATGCGGTCACCAGCATCGGAAAGCAAGGGAAAGAAAGCCGGAAGTCGCCGGCAAAGCGGCGAAAATACGTGACTTCCCCTTTGATTTCTTTGGAGAACCGAAGCAGTGGGATCCGCATATCCTGGGCGGCCGTGCGCGGCGCCAGCCGGTATTGTATCTACAAAAGGCAGGGGGCAGGCCCCTGGACCGGGACGACCGCGCTGTCGTCCACATCTTTCACGGACAAGTTATGTGACAGCGGGAACGTTTACAAATACCGCGTTGCCTGCATCAATGCATCCGGGAAACAGATCAGCCTCAAGTCCCTGGAAAAGTCCAGGACCTTTGTCGCGCCGCCGCAGATTTCTCTGAGCAACGAAGTAAATGGGCTCCGGATCACCTGGGAAGAAATCAAGGGTGCTGTTTCCTACCGGGTCTTCCGGAAGAAACAAACGGATGGAACCTGGGCAAAACTCGGGGAGACGGCCGGTCTGAAGTACACGAACACCAGGGCGGAAAGCGGAGAAACTTACTCCTACAAAGTCGTTTGCCTGAGCAGGTCGAATAGCCCCGTCAGCGCAGAGTCTGCTGTGAAAACGAAAACGTACGTTGCCTGTCCCGTATTGACCGTGGATCGAAAGGAGGACGGCAGCCCGGGACTTGACATCAGATGGAACAGGGCGGAAGGTGCATCGTCCTACCGTTTGTACCGGATGCCGGAAGGAAAAGCCTGGAGCACCGTCGCAGATCTCACAGAATCTGATTATTCAGACACAGATACGATCAGCGGTGTCACCTACAGTTATCAGATCGCTTCCCTTTCAGACGAAGGAAAACTGCTGAGCGCAAAGTCAGATCCGGTAAGCGGCATGTATTTCGAACCTGCCGTCAAGTATACGCTGGATAACTCCTCTACGTTGAAACCGGACATCCAGACAGACGACGGAAAGATCTACGTTCCTTATATGACGGAAGTTCTGGAAAAAGACCTGATCAAAAAGGGCCGCGGCGTCTGGCACGTGCTGGAGTATCAGGGAAGCACCTATTATATGTGGGCAAATGAGGGCGTCACAAAGCTGAGCAGTGTGCGAAGCAAATTCCTCTACCGGACGGACAACGACCTGCAGAGATATCTTCTGGACCTCGCGCTGTCGTTCCTGGACATAGACACAAAATATGAGAACGGCAAATACTGCTATCTGAACGACGACGGAACATATTGCTTCGACTGTTCCAACTTCACTGCATATTGTATCAACGAGTACCTCAATGTATACAAGCCGAACGGGCTGACCACGAATATCGACAAGCAGTATGAACTGAGAGAAGGAAGAGTCCTGACCGGGACCAGACTGGTCGACGGGCAGGAGACGGCGGTCACGCTTTTCAGTTCTGACGTGATTCCGCAGGGCGAAGCCATGGATCCTTCTCTGCTGGAGCCCGGCGACCTGCTGTATTGGAATCACAAAAAGGAGACCAAATCCAGCGGCGAGCCTCGCATTGCAGATCATGTAGGGCTCTATCTTGGAGACAATGAATTCATACACTGCAACAGTACGTTCAACGTGTGCGTCTCCGCCCTGAAAGGAAAATACGTAGATGACTTTGTCGGCGCGGTCCGTTTTACCGCCGCTTGAAACAATGACAAATAGCGAACTCAAAAAGCGCTTTCGCATTCCGCGAAAGCGCTTTAAATCTCTGACCCGGGGATCTCGCGGTCACGCTCCTTCGACCGGAGACGCCGTCAGGAACGTGGACTTCATATAACCGCGCCTCCCGTTTCCATATTCGATATAGCAAGTCTCGAAACTGCTGTCATACCTGCAATTCCCTCGGAACAAAAGCGTGACTTCTTCGCCGTCAGCCAAACGGTCACCGTTTTGCTCGTTGAACTTGATGTCTTTGTAGACCGCCTTAGTCCCGCTGCCTTTCGTATCGACAAACATGGTCCGATTCATTGGAGCCGGCTCGTTCTTCGGCATAAACCGTTTCGCAAACAGGAAACGATCTTTATACCTGCCCCTTCCCATCGGCATGAGGACTACACCGTTCTCGCTTTTTACGGAATGAATAAACTCTTTCCCGCCAACGTAGATCCCGACGTGATCCAGCGCGCCTGTGATCTTTTCCGTATTGTCGTTAAAAAACACCAGGTCGCCCGGTTTGAGTTTGCTGAAATCCGGTTTTTTCTTTGTGTTGCAGACCGTCGTTACAGAGAACCGTCCCGCAGCATCTGTGTAAAGATATCCCGCGTTTTTCCCTTGTGCGGCGATTCCGTTGGACACGTCATAATTCGGCACATACGGTTTCATCACCTGACTCAGAACAAACGAAGTAAATCCGGAGCAGTCAAACCGCATCCGTCCTTTGCTGTCCTTCGATCCCGGCGTGATGTTAGCCGTATTCTTATACACAGTCTTCTTGTTTTTCATAATGTCGACCGCCAGATCCACTGCTTTCTGCGCCGGAATACCGACGTTCAGGTTCTTGTAATCGCTTGCCCTGAACCCCTTTGAAAAGAAGTATGAAACGTTTTTCTTACAATAAAGATACCGCGTCTTTCCCTTATACCGGAGCTTGATCCATTCTCTCTTGGACCTCGCCTTCAGGGACAAGGACACCTGGACTTTATCCTTGTAAGAGAGTACAACGACACCGGAATTTCCCTTCTTTTTCTTGTTGACGTAAAGCCTGTGATCCCTGACATAGCCCGTAACATAGCCCGCAACTTTGATTCTCTTCTTCTTGGAATACTTGCCGAAAATCTTTCTGCCGTTTTTCTTCGCAAAAGCACGGACTCTCACATAATACACCTTATTTCCTTTCAGCCCTGCGAGATGTTTCTTCCACAGCCTTTTGCCGCTGTAGATCTTTTTCTTCGCATTGCTGAACGACTGTTTCTGCGAGGCTGAGATCTCATATCCGGATGCTTTTCCATCCCAAGACGTCGTAAGCGTGATCGTGCAGGCTTCACGGCTCATCAACAGGCCGATCGAAGGCTTTTTCGGCTTCGAGGCGCCGTAAACGGTACTCCCCATCAAAATGACGAGCGAAGACACCAGAATCATCATCACCGACAATCTCCTAAAACGTCTGTTAATCATTTTCTGCTCCTTTTTATAAAACATCTTGATTGTTCTTACTGTCAGAATAAACTATGTCTTGCGGATTGTCAATTTTCGGGTCGATCCTATTCGCCGGATCTGCTTTCCGGACTGCAGCCGGATCGTTTGGCAACAACCGTTCCCGAATCAGCGCCGACATGCCGGGAAGCAGCAGAGTACTGTTCCGGAGCGAAAAGGAGCAGGTCATGCCATTGTATTCGCGCCGCCGTTTTGCTATAGTAGTAATTGTGGTATAACGGTTGAAATAACATGAAAAGGCACAAGATATGGCATATTCATTCGTATCGCCCGGACTTGTGATCTCCGGGCCCGGGTCGCTCGACGACCTCGTCCTGCATCTGTCGGGACACGGTCACAGCGCGCTTCTCGTCGCCGGCAGGAGCGCTTCGAGAAACGGCGTGACCGAACGCGTCATGAAGGCGCTTGAGGGGCTCAAGATCGAATCGCACCTGTACAACGGCGTAACGGAAGAGCCGACAGCCCGCATGGTCGAAGAAGGCGCGGAACTCTTCCGGAGCCTCGGCTGCGATTTCCTGATCGCGGCGGGCGGCGGCAGCCAGATCGACGCGATGAAGGCGATCGCGCTGGTCGCGACGTCCGGCGGCAGCATCCAGGACTATGCGGCGGGCGAAGGAAGTTCCGGACTCACAGTCTCGAAGCCGCCGTTCATGGTCGCGGTGCCGACGACGGCGGGGACCGGCTCGGAAGCGACGCGGTTCACGATCATCACCGACGGAGAAACGAAAAGGAAGATCGCGAGCGATCTTCTGATCCCGGACCTCGCGGTGCTCGATCCCGAACTCACGCTGTCGATGCCGGAGCGCGTCACGGTGTCTTCCGGACTCGACGCGCTGACGCACGCGGTCGAAGCGTACACCTCCCGGAAGGCCCAGCCGCTCTCCGACGCGTACGCGCTATCTGCCGTGAAGCGGATCTTCGGGAACATCGCGCGCGCCGCGGATACGCCGGGAGACCTGGAAGCGAGAACGGAGATGCAGCTTGCGGCGCTCGAAGCCGGCGTCGCGTTCAACAATTCTTCCGTGACGATCGTGCACGGCATGAGCCGGCCGGTCGGGGCGCTGTTCCACGTGCCGCACGGCATGTCGAACGCGATCCTGCTGCCGTCCTGCCTGGCGTTCGCGGAATCCGGCGCGGTCCGGCGGTTCGCGGATCTCGGGCGCGCGGTCGGCGCGGCGTCCTCCGTAACGCCGGACGCAAAGGCCGCGGACCGGTTCGTGGAGGCGGTCCGGCTTCTCGTGATGAAGCTCGGCGTCCCCTCGCTGGAAAAATACGGGATCGCAAAAGGCGATTTCATCGGGAAGATCGACCGGATGACCGAAGACGCGATGACGAGCGGGAGCCCGCAGCTGACGGCGCGGGAAGTCTCGGCGGACGACGTCCGGATGCTGTACCGCAACCTCTGGCCGGAACAGATCTCGATGGAAGGCTGACGCGGGCATCCCGACGGCCGGCTTGCGCCGGCGTATTGCTTTTTCAAAAACGATAGAGTAGAATCACAACTGTGGCCGGTCCGCAAAAACACGCGGAACGGCTTTGATCAGAAAGAACGCAGACACGAGGGATCAGCAGGCATATGAGTACAAAGAACGAAACGAAAAAGGACGCGGCGGTCCAGGGCGCGCTCCGCGAAACGGCGGGCGACCGGGCGAGCGCGGCGGCAGTCGCGGCGGAAGATACGGGCGGACTCAATCCGGCCCACAAATATCCGGAACACAACGGGCACCGGATGCGGAAGCTCTTCCTCTACGGAAGATCCGAATCCGGAAAGACGAGCCTGACGCAGTCGATCAAAGGCGAAAAGCTTCACTATTTGAAGACGCAGTACAACAACGCGTGGGACATCACGATCGACACGCCGGGAGAATACATCGAGAGCAAGAAGATCGCGCACGCGCTCTGCAGCATCTCGTTCGACTCGGACGTGATCGGCGTGCTGTGCGCGGCGGACGAACCGTACAACGTGTTCTGCCCGGCGGAGATCGGGTTCACAACGCGGCCGATGATCGGCATCATCACCAAGATCGATTCGCCGAAGGCCAATATTCCGATGGTGACGCAGTGGCTGAAGGAAGCCGGCTGTCAGCGGATCTTCCCGGTGAGCAACATCACGCGGGAAGGGATCCCGGAGCTGATCGATTATCTGATCGAGCTTCCGGAGAAGCGCACGCTCGAACAGGCAATGGAGGACCAGAAGTCCGGGCGCCGTTCGTTCTGAGCGCTGTCATTTTCTGCATACGAAAAGCCGGGGACGATCCCCGGCTTTTTTGACGCCTGTTTTCCGGCGTTTATTCTTCCGCCTCTTTGCTCCCCGTGATGATCCACGGCTCCGGCTCGTTGGACATCGTATTGTCGGAACGCAGCCGGGAGATCCGGATCTGGATGACCTCCGGGTTCTTGATGCCGAGGCTCTCCAGTTTCTGCTTCATCCGCGCGGCCGCCATGAAGTCGAGCGTATAGATGACCACGATCGCGTCCGGGTTCTTCCCGAGCAGCAGGTCGATCTCCTGGTCCGTGCTCGCCGACGCCGTCACGAAGATGATGTTGGGCGCCGGAATGTCCCGGATCGTGTCTTCCGAGATCTGGTCGAGCACCTGCACGTTCCGGAGCGCGTAATAGTCGATGTTGTCTTCGAGCGCCTCGCGCTCTTTGCGGTTGTATTCCACCGCGGCGACTTTCCCTTCGCTCGCGCGGAACGCGGCGTCGATCGCGATGACTTCGCCGCCGATCACGACGACCGTGTCCTCTGCGTCGATCCGCATCTTATTCAGAATGACGTTCCGGATCTCGTTGCCGACTTCCTTGGACGAAACGCCCGCGAGAAGGTCGCCGAGGCCGCTCTTGTTCGTCGAAAGCGCTTTCTCGTTCACGACGAGCATGCCGGCCGACGCGTTGATGCCGCGGTCGATCATGTCCTTCAGGCTGTCGTGTTTGATCGGGCCGGCCGGCTCCGATCCCTCGTTGTACCACACTTCGCAGTCGCCGAGCCCGGCGTTCCACATGCGGTAGAACACCTCCAGATCGCCGGCCTGCATGAACGCAAGCACGGCTTTGTGCGACTCCACGGTCGGGATGATGTTGGCGTTCCCCTTGGTCACGTCCATCATCGTGATCTGCTCCAGGTCGATCGGCGTGTTCTCCGCGTAATACTTGAGCCATTTCAGAACGTCTTCGTTTGTGAATGTATCTTTTGACATATGATCCGCCTTTCTGTCCGCTTCTTCTGTCTGTATTATATCACAATCACACCGCCGCGGCTGACACGATTCGCACGCCGGACCCCGATCAAAACCCTTTTGCCGGCGCTTTTGATGCACGCCGCACTATTCCTTCGGTGCACGCAGTTTGTTCAGATCGATCATGCCCGTCCTTCTCCCGATGTTGATCATCGAAAGCTGCAGGCACGCCATGTCCGCCGCCGTGATGTAGAAATCCGTGATCATGTCCAGCGCGATCACGGCGGAAAGCATCTCCTCCGGGATCCCGAACTGCGCGAAGACGACCGTATAGGCAACTACCGCACCGCCGGGGATCGGCGGCATCGCGATCGACACCGTCGCGCAGACGATCACCGCCATCGCGTACCACGAGACCGACCCTTCGAATCCGCAGAGCTTCGCCATGAACAGGACGATCACCACGAAATACATGGACGTCGTCATTTTCTGCATGACCATGCCGAGCGGGATCCCGTAGTTCACGGTCGGCCCGTCGATCCCGTAGTCGTCGCGGCACGTCCGGCAGTTCGACTCGAACGACGCCGCAGAGGACGCGGTCGCGAGCGCGATCAGATACGTCGGCATCATCTTTCTGAGGATGACGAACGGGCTTG
>Ga0256405_10005480_pt1 | contig 21834 bp, 19 predicted proteins | sample RumenRJG_02DNA_FD_189096 | JGI IMG/M metagenome (GOLD analysis project Ga0256405, IMG submission 189096) | Bovine rumen microbial communities from Lethbridge, Alberta, Canada - RJG_02 | ecosystem: Host-associated > Mammals > Digestive system > Stomach > Rumen | place: Canada: Alberta... | reverse complement strand
AATAAAAAAATGATCTGCAACTGCCGGTTGACAGATTGACAAGGGCGATTGGTGGTCTGCAACCCTGCTTCAGAGTATATTCAGAGCAGATGGACATAGTAAACACAGCAATGATATACTCACATCATGGAGGCAATGAGATGATTCTTGCAGATAAGATCATAGAAAACAGAAAGAAAAACGGCTGGTCCCAGGAGGAACTGGCAGAGAAGCTTGGGGTCTCCAGGCAGTCCGTATCCAAATGGGAGGGCGCCCAGGCGGTACCGGACTTAAAGAAGATCCTGCAGCTGTCGGAAATTTTCGGCGTCAGCACAGACTACCTGATCAGGGACGAGATTGAGGAGGCGCCGACGCAGGAGCTGGCTCCTGTGGATAACGGTCTCGAAGAAACGGTCAGAAGTGTTTCCATGGAAGAAGCGTCTGCCTTCCTTGAGCAGAATGAGACCGCATCGCGCACGATTTCCACGGGCGTCATGATGTGCATCTTGTCGCCTGTGCCCCTGATCCTTCTGCAGCAGCTCGCGTCCATAGGATATATTCCTATGGAGGAAACGATTGCAGAAATCATAGGAACGGCAATTCTGCTGGTGATCATCGCGATTGCGGTCGGGCTGTTTATCCGGGAAGGGATGCGCGGGAAAAGGTTCGAATACCTGGAGCAGATCGATATCGATACCGAGTACGGCGTGAACGGAATGGTAAAGGAGCGCCGGGACGCCTATGCGGAGACCCATAGCAGACGCCTTATCATAGGAGTCATGATGTGCATCATCTCCTCGGTTCCTCTGCTTGGCATTCAGGCAGTCAAATACTCCAACAACAGCGACCTGCTTCCCGCATTGGGCATAGCCATGCTCCTGATCCTGTGCGCTTGCGGCGTCCGGCTGATCGTCCTGACCTCGATCAAGCAGGGCGGTTTTGATAGGCTTTTGGAAGAAGGCGATTATACCAGACTCAACAAAAAGGCCGGAAAGTACGACGGAATCTACTGGGCTATCGCGACAGCGGTCTATCTGGGCTGGAGCTTTACCAGCTCCCGCTGGGAATATACCTGGATCGTATGGCCGGTGGCAGGAGTCCTGTTTGTCGCTTACCGCGAGATAATGAAGTCCATTGTCCGCTCCAGATAAACGGCTCCCCTTATAAATTGCGAAAAAAAATGTACTTGACATAGCCGGGATTTAATAATGAGAGGTCATGCATACTGTAATAAAACCGGCACTCTTCCAGTTTGGAGGAGTGCCGGTTTCGATGTCCGGTTTATAAGAGTGCCGGTTTCGATTGCCATGGTGTTTTTTTAGTCTTATGCAGCAGGGAGAACAAATACCTGACCTGTATAAATCAGGCTCGGATTGTCGATCTTGCCTTGATTGAGCTCATAGATTTCCTGCCAGCGGCTTCCGTCGCCAAGTTCTGAAGTTGCGATATTCCAGAGGCAGTCGCCTTTTTTAACAGTGTAAGTCCTGGAGGAATCGGAGGCTTTTTGGGATTCGGCCTCATCAGAGGTATCTGTCTGCGCATCTGCGCTGTTACTTTCATCTTCGTTCTGCAGAGCGTTTAGTCTGTCTGGAATATCGTAAGTGTCATAATATTCATCATAGAGACCAAGACAGGCGTCCATTCCGGGATTGGCACTGAGTGCCTTCTCTATCACGGTCTGCCATGAACCGTATTTTTCATAGAGCTGATCCGGAGTGGGGCCTTCTTCCTGCCCGTAGGTTTGAAGATTGCTTTCTTTGACTAATTTCAGTCCTTCCGGATTTCCATCGTAAGATGCCAGTCTGATGTCATTGCGGGCTTTACTGACGGCGCGCGCAATCTCCTCTACATTTTTACCTTTCCCGAGCATATCTTCAATCATTCTGTAAAGGGCACTCATGCTCTCGTGATATTCCTCACGTTCCTTTCGCCCTGCCGCAACTGCATCCGCATCCGTCCAATCAATAGCATCGACATACTGCTTGAGCCTTACTGAATCGGGACTGGGTGAATATCCGTATACAGCTTCAGGATTGACGACAATGTCTTTGGCGGCATTCGGATTCTCCATAGGATTATGCTGGTAGTGGAAGGAATCCGTTCGGGCTTCATCGGCCGCTGACTGAGTGCTGGAAGCGGCTGACGATTGAGTGCTGATATCTGCTGCAGATTCCGTGCCGGCATCGGAAGATTCGGAAGCAAAGACCGATGTTGGCGCACTGACAGACATAATCAGAATCAGGAGTGCTGCAAGGAGTGAAAGGTGTTGTCTGTGCATAGATTTTTTAGTGTACATCGAATAAGCTCCATATAAAGTGTTTTAGTTAAAGTAGATGGTACATTTTTTACTATAAATACAAGGGGAGAATGTGTCAAGGAAGGTTAATTCTTCATCGCGCAATACCCGTGTCTTCAGACGTGGGATATGCGCGCAAAAAACAGAGTACGGGTTACAAGTCACTCCCTCACCGGATTCGACGTGTTTTTGAGCGTCGGAACGCTCAAAAACCGGAGTTTTACGGCGTTCGGCGTTTCGCGAAGCGAAATTGGAATCGCCCTGCCGCAACGTTACCGTCACACCCTGGTCAGGGTGTGACGAGTACAGGCATCACTTGTGCAAGGTTCGAGGAACGCAGTTGACGCAGGATAAGCCTGACGATAAAATGTAAATGCCCTGTTTTATATGTGGATAGTACTCCTCAGGGACTGGGCAGCAGGTATATACTGTCACAGAACAAACAGGTAATGCTATAAGAATATGCTGAAGAAGCGGTATCAACAACAGGAAGCAATGCTGAAGAAGCAGTATCAACAACAGGAAGTAATGCTGAGGAAGCGGCATCTACAACAGGAAGTAATGCTGAAGAAGCAGTATCAACAACAGGAAGGGTACGGCAGTGAGAAAAATCAAAAACCTCGTCATCGGAGGCATTGAAAATAAAATCTTTAATCTGGTCCTGGTCACAGTTCTTCTGGTAGCAGCGGTCTATTCGGTTGTAATTGTTTATCAGACAAACAACCTTCGGGACCTGGTGGAGAAAACCAACAAGGAGCAGAAGGATTCGATCACGGAGATCTCCGATAACACAATGTATCAGGTGGTCGCCAATAATCTGGTCACTGACACCAAACTGAAGGCGACGATCGCAGATGATCGATTCCGGGAAGCAAAATCAAATGTCCTCATGCTGGGGGAGTATGCCGCTCATCTTTTCGATGAGCCGGAGAGTGTTAAGCCGCAAAAAGTATCGAGGCCGGACGCTTCCAAAGACGGGCAGGTTACTGTGCAGCTTATGAGCGAGGATGGAGTCACACTCACCGACCCGGATCTTTCGGCCCGGATCGGTCTGATCGCCAATATGTCGGATATGCTGGAGGCTATATTCAAGAATACTGACTTAAGTTCCAGCTTTGTAGGGCTTCCGGAAGGGGTTTTTCTGATTGCCGATGACCGGGAAGCTGATAAATTTGACGAAAACGGAAAATTGAAATCCATTCCTGTGACCCAGAGGCCCTGGTATACAGGGGCTGTTGAGACAGGCGGGCTGTATTTTACGGATGTTGAAGAGGATGCTTTTACAGGGGATATAGGTATTGTATGTTCACTTCCCGTTTATCATGACGGAAAGCTTGTTGCGGTTGTCGGAGCGGACCTGTTCCTGGACGACCTGAAGGACGCCGTGGATCTGTCTGATCAATACGGCGGCTTCGAGTGTGTCATCAATCAGGATGGACATGTGCTTTTTTCTCCTATGTCCGAAGGATCTTTCCAGGTGCATGTTTCCCGGGAGAGCGTTGATCTGCGGCAGTCTGAGAATAAGGAACTGGCGGCATTTGTAGGCGATTCTTTTCAACAGAGTACCGATATCACGGAGATTGAAGCGGACGGGACAAAGTATTATATGGCAGGCGCTCCACTGCCGACAGTCGGATGGACACTGATCTCAGCTGTCAGCAAGGAGATTGCAATGAGCCCGACCGCCATGATGGAGGAGAAGTACGACAGCATACTCAACAATGCCCTCAGTTCCTACAATCATGAGAACAGGCAGGGGCTCATAACACTTATCACTCTTTTCATATTTGTACTCTTCCTCTCGATTCTGGGTGCATTGGTTCTGGCAAAGAGAATCGTTAAGCCGCTCAATACAATCTCCAAAAACATCGAGAGAATAAGTGTGACGAAAGAGCAGTTCCGCATGGAGGATGTATACAGGACCGGAGATGAGGTTGAAGTATTGGCCAAAAAATTTGCCAGCCTTTCCTCAAGGGCGAATCATTATGTGAACCAGATTCAGAGAGTTACGGCAGAAAAAGAGAGGATCAAGCTGGAACTTGGGATGGCAAATGCGATCCAGGCAAGTCAGCTGCCTCATCTGTTTCCTGCTTTCCCGGAGCGCAAAGAGTTTGATATTTATGCATCTATGACACCGGCCAAAGAGGTCGGCGGCGATTTCTATGATTTCTTCCTGGTGGATGACGATCATATTGCTCTTGTTATGGCGGATGTCGCCGGTAAGGGTATTCCTGCGGCGCTCTTTATGATGATCTCCAAGATCCTGATCCGGAACCGTGTGCAGAATGGCGAGAGACCCGGTGAGGCCCTCAGGAATGTTAATAATCAGCTGATGGAAGGCAACGAAGCTGAACTGTTTGTCACAGTATGGCTGGCAATTGTAGAAATATCCACAGGTAAGGGTGTAGAAGTCAATGCCGGACACGAACATCCGGTCCTTCGCCGTTCGGAAGGTGAGTTTGAGCTGATCAAATACCGTCATTCACTGGCAGTAGCTGCCATGGAGAATGCTCCCTTCCGGGAGAGAGAGTTCATGCTTTACCCCGGTGATACAGTCTTTGTATATACCGACGGCGTGGCCGAGGCCGCAAATGAAAAGAATGAGCTCTACGGTACAGAACGGATGCTGTCTATTTTGAATCAGAAGCCGGATGCGGAACCTGAAGAAGTGCTGCGCCATGTTATGCAGGGTATCAACACATTTGTTGACGGTGCGGAGCAGTTTGATGATATCACCATGCTCTGCTTCAAATACATAGGTCCCGTTCAGGAAGACGGAGCGACAGACATCGTTGATAGGGATGCAGATGCGTTAGCTGCTGACGATAATGAAAAAAACAGTCAGGAGAGCAAAGAACGGGAAGGTACAGACCAGGAGAGCGAAACCCGGGAGAGTAAAGACCGGGAGAGCGAAGTCCGGGAGAGCGAAGACAGGGAGGGTACAGTCCTGAAGAATGAAGTCCGGGACAGTAAAGCGCAGGACAGTGAAAGTGTCTGATGAAAAGCGTGTGAAAGAAGCAGCTCGAGGCACCTGGCACATATGAAAAAAGAAAATGATCCCGCTCAAATTTACGGATTCGAGCGGGGTCACTTTATGTCCGGGAAACAGGGTGAGACATATACCTCTGTAGTCAGCAATAATTACCCTCTCCGTGTCCCTAAAAAGCTTACCACTTCACAGGAAGTGTTCCGGTCAGCTTCAGCTGACAACGTTGACCGGTTTGCCTTCAAAGAAGCCGCGGATGTCATCGGCGATTACGCCGACAAGGCGCTGGCGGGTCTCCAGGCCCTTCCAGCCCATGTGGGGTGTAATGATCACATTGTCCATGGTGTAGAGCGGATCGTCTGCAGCAGGCGGCTCAGTTTCCTGCACATCCAGACCTGCACCTGCAATCTTCCCGGCAGCGAGGGCACTGATCAGGGCGGGCTGATCGATGAGGGCGCCTCTGGAGGTATTGATCAGGAAGGCAGAGGGTTTCATCAGGGAAAGCGTTTCTTCATTGATCATGTGGCGGGTCTTGTCATTTAAAGGGCAGTGAAGGGAAACATAGTCGCTTTCTTTAAGAAGAGTATCAAGGGATACAAAAGACAGATTCTCCTGATCGGGGCGACGGGTTCTGGTATAGCAGAGGACTTTCATGTCCATTGCCTGTGCCACACGGATCACCTGACGTCCGATATTGCCGTAACCGACAACACCGAGTGTTTTCCCGTTCAGTTCCACGTGCGGTACCTGCAGATGCTCTGTGAAATTGGTCCTGTCGCCTTTTGCAAGCATCTTCATCTGTGTCTGCATGGTCGAAGAGAGGTTCAGCATCATCATGACGGCGGTATGCGCCACTCTGTGTGAACTATAGGCAGGGACATTGCAGACGGTGATTCCTTTTTTGACTGCCGCATCAATATCAATGTTATTATATCCTGTGCCGGCTTCACAGATTAATTTTACACTGTCCGGGAACTGTTCGATCATTTCCGCCGGGACCGGAAGCTCTTTGGTCACAACCGCACAGGCACCCTGGATCCGGCTGATGATCTCCTCAGGGGCACTGTCATCATAGACAATTGTCTCCGGAGAAAGGATGCTGAAATCCAGCAGCCCGTCATAATTCATTTTTGCAGCATTCAAAACCACTACTTTCTGATTACTCACAGCTTCCTCCTTTGTGTTTGCCTTGTATGATTACGATTCCACGTTTATTTTACTACGAGGAGGAATTCTCTGGCAATGAAAACCATTGGGAGTATGACTGTACGTTACAAGTCACTCCCCCACCAGATTCGACGTGTTTTTGAGCGTCGGAACGCTAAAAAACCGGAGTTTTACGGCGTTCGGCGTTTCGCGAAGCAAATTGGAATCGCCGGACGCAACGTTACCGTCACACCCTGGTCAGGGTGTGACGAGATAACGACTGTACACACCCTGTCGAGGATGTGACAGTGGCGTGTGGACAGTTACGAATACATACAATATAATAATGAATTGCAGAAGAAGACTTTAGACTGCCGCAGGAATTGCTGCGGAAACCATCGTGCCGGTGGAAACAGCTGAAGACGTACGTATATGTATGTGTTCATACACCGGGAAGAATGGTTCGGGATGAGCTGTACGCATATATCCCGGCAGTTGGACAGTATAATGATTTTGTTTACTGGAGGAAAAGAATACAATGAGAAAGAATATTTTTATAAGAGTAATGGCAGCCGCCATGGTTGCTGCCCTGATCCTGGCAACTGCCGCATGCGGCAAAAAAGAAGCGAAGGAAGAGGAACCGAAGTACTTTATTGATGTCCAGCAGGACGGAAGCGTTCTTGTCAACTTTGATAAAACGGCAAAGGGAACCGGCGGCGGCACAGGCATTGCGATTGAGGAGGGAGAATACCTTGTGATCGAGTCTGCGCTTACAAAGGGGAAGGTACATGTTGTCGTGAAAAGAGGCGGCGATGATATAAACGAGGTTCCCGCCGAGGATTCCGATACCCCTGCGACCATTGACGGTGTAGTAGAGGGAAGCGGCGAGACGGAATACATGATGATCGAGCCGGGTAATTACTTCTTTAGTGTCATGGTTGAGAAAACGGCAAACGGAACCATCACCGCATCAAAGAGAGCTCTTCCTGCTGACGATGCAGATGCAGGCGATACCGCGGCAGCCCGGTGAGGATATGCATTTGCAGGCGATACCATAGCAGCCCGGTGGGGATGTGCATTTGCAGGCGATACCATAGCAGCCCGGTGAGGATATGCATTTGCAGGCGATACCATAGCAGTTCAGTGAGGATGCATCGGAGTCCGGTGTATCCTCACTGCCTCGTTTGACTGCCTGCCATGAAGCCCTGAAGCTGCCGGTATTTACTGTTCACAATAAGGAAAAAGGAAGGAAAAGGAAAGTAAAGAAAATGAGAAAAAATGCCGGAAAGACATTGTTCGGAAAAACAGGAATGTATATCCCGCAGATGACCCTGGGAACATGGGGGATCGGCGGCGCAGGATGGGACACCTATTCAGATGAGGACAGGCTTGATGCGATCCGCTCTGCCGTGGAGTGCGGGATTACGCTCATCGACACAGCACCTGCCTATAATGCCGGAGAAGCGGAGCGCTATATCGGAAAGGCTCTGGAGACGATCGGCGGCCGAAAAGAAGTCATGCTTGTGACAAAATGCGGCAACCGCTTTATAGACGGGAAATATGTGCGCAGCGGAAAAGCGGAGAATATTTTCGCGGAGTGTGACGATTCTCTCAGAAATCTGCGGACAGATTATATTGACGTCATGCTTGTTCACTGGCCGGATCCCACAGTCCCTTTTTCCGAGACCTTCGGTGCTCTGGAGGAACTCAAAAAAGAGGGGAAGGTCCTGCATATCGGCGTGTCCAATTTCACCAGAGAACAGATCGAGGAAGTACAGAAGACTACGGAGCTTGAGGTGCTCCAGGTCCAGTATTCCATGCTGCATAGGGACAATATGGAACTGCTCAAATGGGCACATGCGCAGGGCATGGGAACAATGGCCTACGGGGCCCTTACGGGAGGACTTCTGACCGGCCGTTACCGCACGGTGGAGACCTATGAGGCAAGCGACAGCAGGAACCGTTTTTACGGGAGATATTTCCAGGAGCCGTATTTTTCCAGGGTGATGAAACTTCTGGATCTGATGCAGCCGGTCGCAGACGGGCACGGTGCATCCCTGTCTGAGGTCGCGATCAACTGGGCGCGTCAGAAGGATCATGTCAACACCTGCATCGTGGGCGCACAGAAACGCTCGCGTGTCGAGGCAAATGCCAGGTGTCTGGAGTGGGAGCTTTCCGATGCGGAGCTGTCGGAGCTGGACAGCGCGCTCTGCACGATTTTTGGCAGCTGACCCTTAAACAATTCGAGCAATTCGGCTACAGGCAGGAAGAGCTTTCCGTGTCCCTTTAAAACCAAAGAAGCGGACAGCACAGGACGGGAGAGCGGCATGAAGATCCGTATTCCGAGACAGGAAATCCGCCGTATTCTGGGCGGCCGATATGAAAATCTCCACAGGGAATTTCTGGGGATCGACATTTCGGGACGCGGCGTTGACCCCATTGACCAGAATGTTTATTATGTCAGTTATCTCGATACCACAGGCTGGAGCATGTTCTGGAACGATGCTCCGGCTCTGTGTGATTTTCGGGACGGATCGATCTACTGTTATCATGATCCGGGACTTCCCCTGACGGAGGTCCGGCTGGTGCATGAATTTGTGCATCGGGCTGCCCGCTTTCCGCTCTCCATCGGGGTCTGGTCCTCCGGCGTGCTGGTTGGCAGGCCATGGACCCGGATCAATGAGGGACTGACCGAATATCTGACAAGCCTTTTGACCGGACCGCGGTATGAGAAAATGGTCTCACCCGGCAACCGCTACCTTCTTTACCTTCCGGTGATCAGACGCATGGAAGAGAAAATCGGAAGGGAGGCACTGGTACGGTCCTATCTGAATCATGATATAAGCATATTTCGGGATTATGTGACGCCTGCGGGAGAGAGCGGTATGTATCGTTTTCGATGACCTGCGGCATACGATCCGGACAGGCGGAGAACGATATGACTGAAAAAAGGACTGAGAAGACAATGGATAAAACAACCATATATCTTATCCGGCACGGCACCACAGCCTGGAATCAGCAGCTGCGCTATCAGGGCAGGGCAGATAATCCGCTGGATGAAGCGGGCGAGCGTCAGGGCGCTCTTCTGGAAAACTATTTTTCGGAGATTGACGTGGATCTGGGTGTCACCAGTCCTCTTCAGCGGGCGAAAAAGACCCTGGAATATGCGCTGGCATCGCAGAAGCATCCCGTTCCTGTGATCGTGGTACCCGGGGTCACGGAGATTGACTTTGGTGAAGTGGACGGCCTGACCAGAGAGGAAATCCGGGAGAAGGATCCCGAATTCTACAGACAATATATCCTGAATGTGGACCGCGGCCATTCGAAGGCGCCGGGCGGAGAGTCTCTGAAACAGGTATACTGCAGGATGCGGGATACGATCCTGGAAATTGCGAGGGAGCATCAGGGAGAGACCATCGTAATCGCCTCCCACGGAACGGCGATCCAGTCCTTTTTGAACTTTGCTTCCGGGATTCCGTGGCAGGAAATGAAGCACTTTCTGCTCTACAATGTGAGCGTGAGCTGTGTGGAGATCGATCCTGACGGGACGCCCCATATTGTTTTTGTGGGAGACCGCCATCATGTGCCGGAGGATCTGGCTTTCTGTTACAGCAAACCGCAGGCAGGTGAACCGCAGGCAGTTGAACCGAAGGCGGTTGAACCGCAGGCAGGTGCCGGAGACCATGGCACAGCAGTGTCCGGAACGGAAAATGAAAAAGGAAACAGCAGAGTATGAATCAGATTCTTTCTCTTCCGGGCAGGGGGAATACGTATTTCTATTTTACACAGATGGGAGAGGATGGCTTTTCCCAAGAGCAGCAGGATTATATACGCAGTCTGATCCTGACCTATAGAAAGCGTTTTTCCGCTCTGGAGATCACGGCCGTATGGGATTTCGGCATGGAAGAGGGGACACGGTATGAAAACGACAAGTACGGTGTCTTTGAAAAATGCCGGGACCTGGCAGTGTCCAATAGAGATATGGCATCTATTTCCTATAATCATATCCGTGTCAGCCGCATGCCCATGGAAATCTCCGGATCGCAGCTGGAGAGTATTCTGAAAGGGTACGAGGCTGTGCGTCATATCAGTGCCATGGCGGGAGAGATCCGCCTGGAGATGATGGCTTCCGGCATGCCGCCCGTACGGATCAGTGAGGCGGTTAATGAAAAGGCGGCGGCCTTTTTGAAAGAAAAGGGGCTGTGTCTGGGCCCCGAAGAAGAGCCCGGGACGATCGCAGCCGGTCCCCACAATTTCCTGGCTTTGGAAGATGATTATTTTGCGGATGTATGGGCCGTCCGACAGTTGGAGGAGAGCATGAGCATCCGCCGGCTGACACTCCACGAACTTGGGCATGCCATTTCTGATGCCTACGGCGTTTCCCGGGATAAGCGGATCCGCAGGCTTTTATCGAAATGCAGGGACGGATTTGAGGATCGGGAAGAGTTCTGTGCGGAATGCTTTATGGCCTCTGAACTGACAGACAGGATTCCACTGGCAAATGATGTAGCGGCTGTATACCGTGCCTGCGCAGGGCTCTGAAGAGAAAAGAGAAGGAGACAGGTTACAGTTGAAACTCACCTGAAAACTGAGTTGTACGACGCGAACACACTTGTGAACATAGAAGGCCTCTTGTCTTACCAAATATATACTTGCAGGCTTTTTGCATTGTATTATAATATGCATTATAGCTGTCTTTTTTATAAGGAGGAAAACCATGAAAACACTTGAAGATTATATTCGCGTAATACCTGATTTTCCGGAGCCGGGCGTTTTGTTCCGTGATATTACGACAGTCTTTCAGGATGCAGACGGCATGAAGCTTGCGATCGACCAGATGCAGGACGCTGTCAAGGATCTTGATTTTGACGTAATCGTCGGCGCGGAATCCCGCGGATTTATTTATGGCGCTGCAATGGCATACAACCTGCACAAGCCGCTGGTCCTGGTTCGTAAAAAGGGAAAACTTCCCTGGAAGACAGAGTCTGTCGACTATGACCTGGAATACGGCAAAGCAACCCTTGAAATCCATGTTGATGCCATCAAACCCGGACAGAGGGTCCTTCTTGTAGATGATCTGCTGGCGACCGGCGGAACGGTCAAGGCAGGCGCGGAGCTGATTGAAAAGCTGGGCGGAGTTGTGGCCGGCATCCTGGTCATGATCGAGCTCAAAGGTCTTAATGGAAGAGAGAAGCTTAAGGGCTATCGTGTGGACAGCGTGATCGCTTACGACGGTAAATAATCCCGATCCTTTAAAAGATGATAACGGGAGACAGGAGACAAAATGATGTCTCTTGTCTCCCGTTTTTTTACTTTGGAAAGCCTGCAAAAAGCTCTCCGGGGGATCCATATTCCGGCCGTTGATCCCCGCAGGCCCGTGCTGAACTATTGACAGCCTGTCTGCAAAGCGCTATTATGCACTTTGCAGCATTAAGCAGCTAAAGTGTTCCGATTTAAAGCAGTACATTCAGGGAGGAAACAGGGAAGATGTATAAATATGCCTGTCTCAATAATATTTCCGAAAAAGGAATCAGCAAATTTACCGATCAGTATCAGCAGACGGATAATCTGCAGGAAGCAAACGGCATTCTGGTTCGCAGCGCCTCCATGCACGGGATGGAACTGTCAGAAGAGACTCTTGCGGTTGCCCGTGCGGGTGCCGGTGTCAACAACATTCCGGTAGACGAGTACGCGAAAAAGGGAATAGTGGTCTTTAATACACCCGGAGCAAATGCAAATGGCGTTAAAGAACTCGTTTTTGCCGGCATGCTCCTTGCCTCCCGTGATATTGTTGAAGGTGTCGACTGGGTGCGGGCAAACTGGAACAATGAAGATATTGCAAAGGTTGCCGAGAAAGAGAAAAAGAGATTTGCCGGCACAGAGCTGCAGGGAAAGAAACTTGGTATTATCGGCCTTGGCGCGATTGGTGTTCAGGTTGCCAATACGGCGGTCAACCTCGGCATGCAGGTCTTCGGCTATGACCCCTATGTCTCCGTCGACTCCGCCTGGCATCTGTCCAGCCGCATCAATCACGTGATACGGATCGAGGATATCTACGAGGCCTGCGATTATATTACCATCCATGTACCTGCGCTTCCCTCCACAAAGGGAATGATCGATGACCATGCGATCGCCATGATGAAAAATGGTGTTATCCTGATCAATATGGCCCGTGATGTTCTGGTCGATGAAGAAGCTGTTGTCCTGGCTCTGCGCGCAGGGAAGATCCGCCGCTATGTCTCCGACTTCCCGAATTCTACTGTTGCAGGAAGACGCGGCTGCATCACGATCCCCCACCTCGGCGCTTCTACAGAGGAGGCAGAGGAAAACTGTGCCGTTATGGCGGTTGAACAGCTGACCGATTATCTGGAGAACGGCAATATTAAAAACAGTGTCAATTATCCCAATTGCGATCTTGGAAAATGTGAGACAGGAAACCGTATCTGCGTCTTCCATGAGAACAAGGCCAATATGATCACCCGCTTTACCGGTATTATCGGCAGTTCCGACGTCAACATTGCAGGTATGTCCAGTAAATCCAGAGGAGAAGTGGAATACACGCTTTTTGATCTGGACAATGCCCCCGCAGAGGATCTGATCGAAGAGATCCGCAATGTTCCCGGTGTCTTCCGTGTACGTGAGATCTGCCGCAGGGATTGATCCTTTCACAAAAACGGAAGGGAATCGGTTGATCCATTCCGTAAATGAAGTCAGATAAGTTCAAGACCTGCCGCGGGTCTTACGCAAAAAAGAAAAACGGATGGGCTGTTTGATCAGCTCATCCGTTTTTTTATACCTGTGGCCATGGGCAGGTGCACGCAAACACTTATCTTCTGCGTCTGTTGATGCCGTTTGCGTGTTCGATGTGCCAGGCGGCAGATTCGACATTCTTGGCGAAAAAGACCTTTCTCAGATCATTCTTGTCAAGGAAGCCTTCCTCTACCATCTTTTCCAGCATAGCCTTGAGAGGCTCATAGAAGCCTTCGATGTTGAGGATTGCCGCGGGCTTATCCATACGACCCAGCTTTTTCTGTGAAATGACTTCGGAAATTTCCTCCAGTGTTCCAGTTCCGCCGGGGAAGGCGATAAAAGCGTCCCCCATCTCGATCATTTTCGTGCGCCGCTCTTCGATGGTCTCAGTGACGATCATCTGGGTGAGCCCGTCGTGCTTCATCTCATCTTTCAGGAAGAAAGAGGGTTCAATGCCAATGACTTCGCCGCCATTTTCAAGTACGGTATCCGCAAGAACACCCATAAGTCCAATCTTGCTGCCGCCGTAAATCAGACGATGGCCGTTTTCGCCAATCCATTTGCCGAGAGTCCTGACTTCATAGACATACATCTGATCGCCGCCCATGCTGGCTCCGAGGAATACGGTAATATTCATAGTTCTTTTTCCTTTATTCGTTAATCTGATTGAATGGTAACTGGATTGAATGGTAACAGGTGACATTTACTTACACAGTGTTTCATCAATGCATTGAATGGTGGCGGTAACATTTTACTAACACATCGTTTTGTCACTGTATTTTTTATTATACAAATATTTATTTCGCAATACAATAAGAATGATGAAAACAGTGAGAGCGCGGGACGCGCGAAGCAGCGCGTAGTTTTCATCATACATGTTCGGGGGCACCTGCCCATGACCACATTATTGAAAATAATTTAAATCATAGCGGTTCAGACCGGAATAGTTCTGTTATAATTGAAAGAGTAGTGAAAAAATGCTGACGGACGGGAGGAGTTTACATGAATACTATTCTGATCGGAATCGCGGGCGGCAGCGGAAGCGGAAAGACAACACTGGCAAACAGCCTCGTGAATTATTTCGGTGAGGATGAGGTCAGCATTCTGCGGCATGACAACTATTATAAAAGGCATGATGAGATGACCTACGAGGAGCGTTCGCATCTTAATTACGATCATCCGGATGCTTTTGACACAGATCTTCTCTGTTATCATATCCGTGAGCTCAAGTCCGGACACCGGGTGGAAATGCCGGTCTACGATTATTCTATACACAACCGGTCGGAACAAACAACCGTAGTCCTTCCCAATCCTGTTATTATTCTTGAAGGGATCATGATCTTCGCGGAGCCGTCTTTAGTGGATCTGATGGATTTTCGGATATTTGTTGATACAGATGCCGACGAGAGGATCCTCCGCAGGATCATGCGTGACGTCAACGAAAGAGGACGCTCTCTTGAGAGCGTGATCCGGCAATACCGTGAGACTGTCAAACCCATGCATGATCAGTTCGTGGAGCCAAGCAAGCGCAGGGCTGACATCATTATCCCGGAGGGCGGCAAGAATGAGGCCGCCATGCAGTTCATAGTGGATTTTATCCGGACCCGTCTGCGTTAAATCAACAGTACTCTAACATTTATCCAGTTCTACAATAATTCATTCACATCAGAAGGAGGATACTATGAAAAAGTGCACCAGAAGGGCGTTGATTGCTCTTTGCCTGTGCCTTGTGCTGCTTCTGCCTGCCTGCCGGTTTGTTCGGCCGGGTGAGCTGACCGGCGGCAGTTCGGGTGCAGGCGGGGCCAATGACGCGACATCATCCATTGATCTGGCTATGGAAAACGTGGATGGGACCGGCTGGAAGATCGCTATGATCACCGATACCGGCGGCATTAACGACCAGTCCTTTAACCAGAGCGCCTGGGAAGGCCTTCAGCAGCTGAAGGAGGATACAGGGGCGGAGGTCGCCTATATTGAGTCCAAGCAGAGCGGAGATTTCCCGACCAACTTTGAGACGCTGGTAGATAATGGAAATTCCCTGTGCTGGGGCATCGGCTTTGCGTGCGCGGATGCTGTCCTCGAAGCTGCCCAGTCCAATCCGGATGTACACTTTGCATGTGTGGATAATGCTTTTGGAGACACTCCGGATAATGTTACAGGCGTCGTGTTCCGTGCAGAGGAGTCCTCCTTTATGGTCGGCTATATTGCGGCAGCTGTCTCGACGACCGGCAAAGTCGGTTTTGTGGGCGGTATTTCCAGTGATGTCATCGATCAGTTTGAATATGGTTACAAGGCGGGTGTCGAATATGCCAACCGCGTTCTGGAAAAGAATGTCATCGTAACCTCTCAGTATGCGGAGAGTTTCTCCGACGCGGCCAAGGGCAAGAGTATTGCCAACAAGATGTTCACCGACGGCTGTGACATCGTCTATCATGCGGCTGGCGGCACAGGCACAGGCGTCATCGAGGCTGCCAGAGAGGCAGGCAAATATGCGATCGGTGTTGACCGTGATCAGGCATATCTTGCCCCCGAGAACGTCCTGACATCGTCCCTGAAGAATGTCAATGTCGCTGTCAATGCGGTTTCCAAGCGCCATATCGCAGGCATGGAGATCGGCGGACAAACGCTCTCCTTCGGACTTGCTGACGGAGCAGTCGGCATCCCCGAGGATCACAGCAATTATCCTGACGCTGTCTATGAGGCAGCCCTTGAGTGCGGCGAGAAGATCAAGGCAGGTATTATTACTCCTCCCGGAAACGAGGATGCATTTGAAGAGTTTAAGATATTCCTGGAACAGACTTCTGTAGAAGATCTGCTCAGGAAGGCCAATGATTTCTCCAATGTGGACGGGACCGGCCGGAAGATCGCCATGATCACAGATACCGGCGGCATCAATGACCAGTCCTTCAACCAGAGCGCCTGGGAAGGCCTGCAGCATCTGCAGGAGGAAACAGGGGCGGATGTCAATTATATTGAGTCCAAACAGACCGGCGACTTTATGACCAACCTTGAGACGCTGATCGACAACGGCAATACACTGTGCTGGGGCATCGGATTTGCCTGTGCGGACGCGGTCGTCGAGGCGGCTGCGGCTAATCCGGACGTAACCTTTGCCTGCGTGGACAATGCATTCAGCGACCCGGCACCAAACCTGACCGGCGTTGTGTTCCGCGCACAGGAATCTTCCTTTATGGTCGGATATATTGCAGCAGCAGTCTCCGAGACGGAGAAAGTCGGTTTTGTGGGAGGTATCTCCAGCGAAGTCATCGATCAGTTCCAGTACGGATATGAAGCCGGCGTCGCCTATGCCAACAGCGTACTTGGCAAGAATGTAACTGTGACTTCCCAGTATGCGGAGAGCTTTTCTGACGCGGCCAAGGGTAAGAGTATTGCCAACAAGATGTTCACCGATGGCTGTGATATCGTCTATCATGCAGCAGGAGGTACGGGTACCGGTGTTATCGAGGCAGCAAGAGAAGTGGACAAATTTGCTATCGGCGTCGACCGTGATCAGGCATATCTGGCGCCTGACAATGTGCTGACATCCTCCCTCAAGAATGTGGATGTCGCCGTGGACCTGGTCTCCAGACAGCATATCGCAGGACGCCAGATCGGCGGCCAGAATATGGGATTCGGCCTTACAGATAATGCAGTCGGTATTCCGGAGCACCACGAGAACTACTCCGACGAGATCTACAATGCCGCCATCGAAATCGGCGAGCAGATCAAACGAGGCACGATCGTCCCGCCCGCGACCAAAGACGAGCTTGAGGCATACAAGGAAACGTTGAAATAAAGGGAGGTAAATATGGCGGCAGAAGTCAGCAGTAAATATGCTGTACAGATGCATGGAATTACCAAGCGTTTTGGTTCCTTCTATGCACTGACGGATGTCGATCTCGACGTGGAGCGTGGAACGATCCACTCTATCCTCGGTGAGAACGGCGCCGGAAAAAGTACGCTGATGAACGTCCTCTACGGCCTTTACCAGGCGGATGAGGGGGAAATCTACATCAACGGAAAAAAGGTGAATATAAAAAATCCTACCGCTGCAATTGAAAACGGCATTGGTATGGTTCACCAGCACTTTATGCTGGTGGAAAACTTTACAGTAACCCAGAACATTGTCCTGGGTTCCGAGCCTACCAACGGACCGATCGCACTTAACATGAGAAAGGCCCGTAAGAATGTCCTTGAAATTGTCAAAAAATACGGACTGGAAGTCGATCCTGATAAGCGCATACGGGACATTTCTGTCGGTATGCAGCAGCGAGTCGAAATCCTCAAAGCTCTCTACCGCGGTGCGGAGATCCTGATTCTGGATGAGCCCACAGCAGTTCTGACGGAGCAGGAGATTGATGAACTGCTCGCGATCATGAAGAACCTGATCAAAGACGGCAAGACCATCATCATCATCACGCACAAGCTCAAAGAGATCCAGGCTTCTTCGGATATGTGCACCATTATCCGGCGCGGTAAATATATCGATACGGTACCGGTGAAGGGTGTCACAGAGGATGAGCTGGCAACCATGATGGTGGGTCATGCAGTCCAGCTTGTGGTTGACAAGACACCTTCGAACCCCGGAGAAGTTGTTCTGGATATCCAGAACCTGTATGTCAAAAACGAACAGGGGATCAACGCTGTCAAGGACTTTAACCTGCAGGTCCGGGCAGGTGAGATCGTCGGTATCGCCGGTATTGACGGAAACGGCCAGCATGAACTCATGGAGGCTGTCAACAACCTCAAAAAGTGCAAGGGAAAGATCCTTGTGTGCGGTGAGGAGATCCAGAACAGGAATCCCAAATACGGCATAGACCACGGTTTGGCGACCATTCCGGCGGACCGCCATAAGGACGGCCTGGTCCTTGGCTTCTCCGTATATGAAAATACGATTATGGAGAAGTACCGCACCGAAGAGTTCTCGCCCGGAGGGCGCATCAACCGAAAGAAAATGCGCTCCTTTGCCGAGGAACTGATCAAAGCCTATGATGTCCGTCCCGAGGACTGCGGCCCCAGGAAGGCCGGCGCTCTTTCGGGCGGCAACCAGCAGAAGATCATTATCGGCCGGGAGATCGCGCAGGAGCCTAAAATTCTGATCGCGATCCAGCCGACCCGCGGACTGGATGTCGGTGCTATCGAAAATGTCCATAAGATGCTGATCAGCGAGAGGGACAAGGGCGTTGCAGTCCTGCTCATTTCCTTTGAACTGGACGAGGTCATGAATGTATCAGACCGCATTGCTGTCATCTACGACGGACATATTCAGCAGATCTTTGAACATGGAACTGTTGATAACCGTACACTCGGCCGTGTAATGGCAGGCGGTGAGATCGAAGATACCGAACTGGAGGAGATCAAGAAGAAAGTGCAGGCAGAGAAAGCTGCAGAGGCGGCCGGAGAAGATGTTTCCGAGGCGGAACCTGCGGCGGAAGTGATCCCTGTTGCACTGTCAGAGGAGACGGCAGAGGAGTCTGCTGCGGAAACCGCGCCTGCTGAGACAGCATTCGCGGAGCCGGAGAGTGAAGAACCGGCAGCCGAAAATGAACTCGCAGCCGAAAACGAAACGGCAGAGGTGTCTGCTGCGGAAGCCGCGCCCGCCGAGACAGCATTCTCGGAGCCGGAGATCGAAGAACTGATGGCCGTAAATGAAACGGCAGAGATTGCGGATGCTGCAGATGCAGATTCTGTCCGCACAGCAGAAGAGGAAGAGGAGACCTCAGGGACATCCCCGGAAGCCCCGGAAGTTCCGGAAGTTCCGGAAACTCCGGAAGTCCAGGAAGCCCCGGAAGTCCCGCAGGAAGAGACACTGGCAGAGCCGGATATGGAACAGATGCAGCATGAGCTCGAACAGATGCAGCAGAGTCTTGTGAATCTGCAGAAGCAGATCGCAGAGATGCAGAAGGCACTGTCGGGCAGGCAATAATCAGGGGAAAGGAGGTAGTATAAATGTCTCTCAGAAAGAAATTTTTCAGCAATCCTTTTGTCCTGACCGTTATCGCCATTATACTTGGATTCGGTGTAGCTGCTCTGATCCTGCTGGCAGCGGGATACCCTCCCGTGGAATCGATCAGGACACTGGCGGAGAGCATGGTCGGCAGACCCAAGGACATTTCCAGTGTCATAATCCGTTCGACGCCTATTATTTTCACAGGTCTCGGCGTGGCATTTGCCATCAAGACCGGTCTTTTCAATATTGGCGCAGAGGGACAATATATCATAGGCAGTGTTGTGGCTACGATGGTCGGCAGCATGCTGGATTTCCCCAAGCCTGTGGCAATCCTCATGGTTGTGGCTTCTGCCATGCTGGTTTCTGCCCTCTATGCAGGTTTTGTAGGACTTCTCAAGGCGCATCTGGGCATTCATGAGGTCATCAGCGGCATCATGCTCAACTGGATCGCTCTGTATTTTTCCAACTGGATCTGCGGACTGGACTTTTTCCACAAACCCGGTACGGTCGGCATGTATCCGGTCAATCCCTGTACCTATACGATAATACTTCCCGAATGGAAACGCTCCGAAGCGGGTCAGGCATTCCTTGCTCAGTACCCTCTTCTGAAGGAGACTGTCGGAAGGACAGATGTGAATATCGGATTTATTGCAGCCGTTATTGCCGCTTTCATGATCAACCATCTGCTGAACAGGACCCGCAAAGGTTATGAGCTCCGTGCAGTCGGACAGAATATTCATGCGGCACGTTTTGCCGGCATTAACGTCAAGAGCAGTGTTGTGCACGCCATGATGATCTCCGGCGCTTTGTGCGGACTCGGTGCAGCCTTCTACATCACCGGCCAGTCACCGCACACGGTCTCCACACTTTCCGCATTTGAAAACGTCGGTTTCAACGGCCTCTCGGTCGCATTTATTGCTTTCAGTTCTCCGATCGGCTGTCTGTTCACCGGACTCCTTTTCGGCGGTCTTTTGTACGGCGGCGCGGGACTTCAGTCCAAAGTCGGCGCTCCCACCGAGATCATCAATATCGTCATCGGCGTCATTGTATTCTTCTGTGCTCTGTCTTATCTGATTCCGCGCTTTGTGGACCGCAGAGATGCTGCACGACTCAATAAAAAGAGAAGAAAAGAAGCGAAGAAAGCGATGAAGAAGGGAGGGTCTAATGTCTATTAATACTGATACAGTTCTGCTCCTTTTGGGCATCACGCTTATGTATTCAACTCCCATGGTCTTTGCCGCGCAGGGCAGTGTCATCTCTGAAGTATCCGGTGTTGTCAATATCGGTATTGAGGGTATGATGACGATCGGTGCCTTCACCGGAGCCGCAATCGGCTATTTTTCCGGAAATCCATGGGTCGGTTTTGTCTGCGCAGGCCTGGCTGGTGCTGTTTTCGGATTAATTCATGCCTTTGCCTCGGTGACATGCAAGGCTGACCAGACAGTCTGCGGCATTGCCATGAACTTGATCGGACCGGGTCTTGCCCTCTTCCTGTCGAGAGTATTTTTTGATGGTGCGACACAGACCCGCCCCGTCGTCAATAAGATCCCCAAACTGTTCGGGAAATCAGGGCTTGAGGGAAGCCTGAATAACCTCAATGTCGATATGACGACCGTTCTGGCGCTGATCCTGACGATCCTTATGATCTGGATCTTTTACGGGACAAAATGGGGACTGCACCTTCGCGCAGTAGGTGAGCATCCCGCCGCAGCTGATACACTGGGCATTAATGTTTACAAAGTCCGCTACATCTGCGTCATAATTTCTGGTCTCCTTGCAGGCCTTGGAGGCGCAGCCATGACTCTGGCCATTGTCCCCCAGTTCATGCCGACCGCGATCAGCGGCCAGGGCTTTATCGCCATTGCGGCAGTCATCTTCGGTAAATGGACTCCTCACGGAGGCTATCTTGCCTGCCTTCTGTTCGGTTTCGCGCAGGCCCTGACGGTTGTCCTGGGAGGCGGAAACTTCGCAGTTCCTTCCGAGATCCTGGCAATGCTTCCCTATGTCCTTACGATCATCATCCTGATCCTCTTTGTCGGACGTGCTTCCGCACCCAAGGCAAACGGCGTGCCCTACAACAAGGGCTCCAGAGTATGAATAAAACAGTGAGCCAAGCGGCCGCAAATGCCGAGCTCGCTCGAGCATTTGCGGACATTTGGCGAACGTCCACATATGAGGAAGGAGCCATTTTGCATGGCAAGGCATGCAAAATGAGCGGAATCCGAATGGGTGGAGCGGGCTGAGAGCGTGTAAGCGCGACAGCACGCGTAGTTTTATTCATACGTCTATTATCCAAATGCCGAGCTCGAGCATTTGCGGACATTTGGCCATGACCGCAAGGATAGGTCTAAAGCTCAGACACAATTCAGTACAGATACAAAGACAAAAGTTCCGGTGCGCACCTGACCCGCACCGGAACTTTTGTTTCTTTATATTTCCCTCATATATCCTGACATCATGCAGCCGCCGGCAGCGCCGGCCGCCATGACTGCATCGATGTTGGATTCTTTGATGCCTCCGATCGCATAGACCGGGACCGGGCATGCTGCACAGACTTCCTGTACAAATGCCAGGCCTTTCCCCCGGAGCCCTTTTTTGCATTCGGTTTCAAATATGGTCCCCAGCAGGATGCGGTCAGCTCCCAGTGAAACGGCCTGAAGCATGTCTTCCATGCTGTGGCTTGTGGTACTGAGACATGAAAAGCCATCGGGCCGCTTTCCCAGCGCC
>Ga0256405_10005479_pt1 | contig 21838 bp, 20 predicted proteins | sample RumenRJG_02DNA_FD_189096 | JGI IMG/M metagenome (GOLD analysis project Ga0256405, IMG submission 189096) | Bovine rumen microbial communities from Lethbridge, Alberta, Canada - RJG_02 | ecosystem: Host-associated > Mammals > Digestive system > Stomach > Rumen | place: Canada: Alberta... | reverse complement strand
CTCCGAGCTCGAAAACCTTTACGAAATCGCGAGGAGAGCTCGTAATGACGGCAACCATGAAAACGCTGTATCCTACTACGAAAAAGTGCTTGCGCTTGATCCGAACAGTTGGGAAGCCACCTATTTCATCCTTTTGGAGCGCGGATATCAAACGACTATCGGCAACATTAGGAATGCCGTTGTCAGGGTAAACAACACGCTCGATACCTGCTTGGACCTAATCAAAAAACATGTTACCGAAAAAGGCCAAATCATCGAAGCAATCCATACGATGGGAGCTACCCTTTGCAGTTTCTGCTCAGCCATGGCCAATGCTGCGGTTAACCACTACAACGGTATCGATTACCAAATCCAGGCCAATTATCGCGGGGAATGTATCGGCAGAGTGGATGCATGCGCTCTTGCGAGAAAGTATTTCGCCGATCTGCTGGAGGATGGTTTTCAGGAATATCGTGAAGATTTAAAGGACTGCATTTCCGGGGGTTGGAAGGACTGCATTACATACAGTCTCAAGACTTGGAATATTGCCAATCAACAAAACAAAGAGATTGTCGTGAACCGCGTCAACGCCTTGGCTCTAAAAATCAAAAAGCTAAATCCGGCTTATCACGCACCTGAGTTCAAGAAGGGCCTTTTTGGCTGGAAACTAATCAAGGAATAGTGCCAGGCTCTGAGTTAATTCGGATCTAACTCGTTCTAAACGATTCACAAACTAAGGCTCTGTAAATTCTTCAGAAATCGCGATAGGGGGCTTCACTTTGTACTAAAAACATCAAAGTCTGCCACATAATGAATATGCCCTTGATACGATCGTTTCAGGAACGTTTTTCTTGGAAAATCCACTGATGGTGCGGGCTATTTTGTAATTCTGAGCCTTCCGCGAGGGAGGCTCTTTTTCGTTTTGAGGGAAGAAGCGGCGGATCAACCGGATGGAAGGGGCTGCAAATCGCGCACGGATAAACCTCATTGACGCATGGATATTTGCACTCGCGCACGATTGAGCAGGAGTATATTGCTTTTGCCCCTTGCATGCGTGATAATACGGGTGTCCAGCAAGGAGGACGTTAATATCCCTGCAGCAGTCGGGCCAGAGACCTAAAACTTGTCCGCTCAGTGGTGGCGCACCTAAAAACGCCATTTTAAAATGCAAGCCCGGAGGGCGATGAACCCGCAGTAGTGCGGTAATACCGGCTAGATCAACGGGCATTTTTTATTAGACAATTCAATAGCGGTGACACACATCATTTTGTTCCACGTCATATATTGCCTTCTTAATAAAACTATGTAACATATGATCGAGCAGGGTAAAAATATGGGCAGTGCAAGAAAGGTTTTGCTGTGCCGTTTTCTTTTAGAAGAACGTCCTGCTTAAACGACGAAAACCATCAAAATCTCACTTTTGCGAGCGTCAAACAATAAATGATGGATTTACATAAAAATTACAATTTGTAATAATTATGTAAGGAGACATGAGAGATATGAAATTGCTTAGAATAACTACCTCTGGCATGAAGAATATATCGAAGGATATCGTTATTACTTTCGCCAATTCCACAATAGAAAAAGGAATTACCAAAATCAATAATGTCAAAGGTATTTTCGGATTTAATGGCGCAGGCAAAACAGCGTTTATCACTTCGGTGGATTTATATCGAAATGTCGTTTTGGATCCAACCTATTTAATGCAAAATGACACGACTAGAAAATTGGAAAAGCTTTTGAACCACACGACTAAGGTATTTAGTTTTTCTATTATTTTCGAATATCAAGGAAATGTTGTCCTAAAACACTCACTGAGAATAGAAAAAAGTGCAGCAAATAACTTCTACTATATTTCCTACGAGGAGATCGCGCTATCAAGCGGGAGAACGCTCGATGATAAATATAAAATTATTATTAAAAAGGATCACAATGAATTATCTTTCGCAGAAGATGATGGGATTTTCGCCGGCACCCTCGATTATTTAAAAGAAGCTGAATTGAATTATGTTTCGATTGTTTCAAAAGTCTTTTCAAAAATAGCGGACGATGCTGTTGCTAAAAATATGAGTCGCTCCATCGGTGAAAAGATCGTTTTGTCTCTTTACGCAGACGTCAGGGACATCGATGTTTACTTGTCTAACGAGGATAACCATAACAACTTTGTTGTAGATGAGGATGTATTGGACGAAATCATCGGCGGAGTAGAAATGCTCAAGCGAAGAAAAGGGAGATGGATAGATCTATATTCCGACGATGCCGTTGTGCCTAAACGATTGCTAAGTCTATATGAGGACGAGAACAAGCGGCTTGAAAGGTTCATTAGGCTATTTAAGCCCGAGATTGAGAAGATTGAGTTGGACAAGGCGGAGGATGGAGATATCTATCATATTCGGAGGATCTTCAAATATCGTGATTACAACGTTGAACTCGAGTTTGAATCCTCTGGTATAAAACAACTTGTTAAATTATTTTCTTATCTTTCCAAATGTTCCAAAGGTGCCCTGGTATTCATTGATGAAATCGACATCAATATCAATACTGTTTATTTCAGCAAGTTGGTGTCCTTCTTTAAGAATTTCGGCAAAGGGCAATTGATATTCACTTCCCATAATGTAGAAGCGATGAATGTTTTAAAAGGACAAAGCAGGTCCATTTTGGTTTTGGGCGATAATAACAATATGGATGTTTGGGTTGGCAAGGGCAACAAATCTCCAGTTCGAGATTATATGGATGGGTTTTTCCCCAATTCCCCGATGAATGTTGAGGACTTTGATTTTGTGAATATATTCTTTGGAGAAGATTGATGTATGCAGATAATTTTGCTTGTTGAAACGAGGGCTTCCTGCGAATCCGATTACAGATACATCAAATCTGCAATCGATTACTTTTATGTTGAAAGAAGTTTCAAACTCAGCAAGATTTATGCGAAAAACAAATCGGAATTGATTCGATCGGATAAGAAAATCCGTGCTTTGATAGGGAAGTATCCCGGCAACAGCGTCGTTATCGTCTGTGCAGATTACGATAGGGGGAATGACCCATTAAATAAAGAGATCATAGCGTATTGTGTTAAAAATTCTTATGAACTTGTCTGGATGAACCTTGATGTCGAAGAGGTGTTCTTAGGAAAACAAATACCCGATAAAAAGAAGAACAAAGAATCACTGAGATTCTTAACGATAAAGAACTCTGTTCTATCCTCGATCGAAACGTTGGATATTATTGACCCCATGACAAAACACCCGGCCTCTAACCTTTTACGGGTCCTTGATAAGTATCTGCAAAGGAAAACATAAAAATTACATTTTGTAACTTTTATGTAATTATGCAAGATATTGGAATGCGTGTTTATGTCGCGGTTTCGCGGCTTCTTGTTTTAGAAAACATCGATCCCATCTACGTTTTCTCTTGTTGCAGGGAGATTATTCCTAATTTGTAAATTTGCTTCTATTAACATAAAAATTACATTTACGTATCTTTTATGTAAAAACCCGATCGTAGCATTGATGGATTACCGATATATCATACTTAACGGATATTATTGTTAACAATTTATGTTTTTTCGCTCTGTTTTAACAAACGACTGATAAACGGCTATTTGGCGAAGATGCCGTAGCCCCTTTATATATAACGCGTTTTTATCACACAAACGTCCTTGATCGCTAGCTAATCTCAATCTACAATTCGACTAGAGGGATAGAGAAATACTGGTCGCGGGGAAACCCGCTTTTTCATTTTCTGCAATGTTTATTGTTTGATTCGATATATTTTTGTAAGAAATCGATGGTTATAGAGAAATGTTTCCTCTTTTGTTCTTCCCGTTACACCTATAGAATAAAGGCAAACGAGGTAAATAAATACATGGCATTCCAAAAATTAGATGACATCGAAATCAACGGTGCGAAGCTCTCCAACATCTATCGTCAGACCGAAGATTATGCCGATACCAACGCCTGCACCTACACCTTCTATTTCCACTGCGACCTAGAAGATGAAGATGCGATCTATGATCTTTGCAAGAAGGCATTCGAAGAAGGCAAGAACCACGCAAAAGACGATGGCACCGCCGGCGTTTGCAAGGCAGGTCATGACCGTGTCCTCCCCATCAAAGATGATGGCGTAGACATGGGCGTTGCCTACGATAAGAAGGGCTGCAACTGGGTCTATATTGTTAAATAAGATAACGACAGCTAATTTCCAATCAGGGGATTACCTAGAGACACCACTAGGGGTCCTCTTTTTTGCTGCCAAAAATGTCAGTTTCGTGGGGAATTGGGTCGAAAAGTATGTCAGTTTCGTGGGAAATAGCCTTAAAAACATTGTCAGTTTCGTGGGAAATAGGTATATTTTAAGTGTCAGTTTCGTGGAGATTCATATGAAAGAGCTTGATGAATATGAACTAGCGGTCCAATACGGCGTCTATATTGAAAGAGATATCTACTGGCAATTGCTGAAGTGGAAACAAGAGGATGCGCGTGAGCATAAATGCCTTTTCCTTAGAGGCGCTAGGCGGGTTGGTAAATCCTGCCTTGCTTTGGAATTCGCCCACAAGGAATATAAATCCTTCATCAAGGTATCTTTTGATAAGGCCTCTGATGACATCAAAAACCTCTTCGTGAATTCCCTTGAGAACCTGGATGATTTCTATGATCAACTATCGATTGCCTATGATACCAAACTCTACCCTGAGGAATCTTTGATTATCCTAGACGAAATACAGTTGTTCAAGCCTGCAAGGCAAGCCATCAAAACGCTGATACTTGATGGTCGTTATGACATCCTGGAAACTGGCTCTTTGGCATCTATCGTCAAAAAAAGCAAGGATGAGGAAAACTATCTCATCCCCAGCGAAGAGATTAAACTTGATGTCCACCCCATCACCTTTAAAGAGTATCTTCGTGCGAGCGGGAAGTTGGATATGGTCGCCTTCATTGAAAAAACGGTCCAAAACAAGAAGCCGTTCCAAGCGGCCTACCGCAATATCTATAAAGAATTCCGTGAATACCTCTTTGTCGGGGGTATGCCGAAATGTGTTGCTACTTATATAAAAACCCATGATTTGGTGAAGGTTGAGAAGGAGAAGCGGTCAATCGTTGAGCTTTATTATGATGATTTTGCTAGACAGCAAAACGTCAACCCGCTTTATTTGACGTCCATCTTTAATCTTATCCCCAGCGAACTATCCAATCATGATAAACGTTTTAAACTGACACATATCGATTCTTCTGCTAGGGTCAGGGAATATGGTTCCGCCTTCCAATGGCTCAAAGACGCTTATATTGTCAATATCTGTCAAAATGCATCGGATCCTTCCGTTGTCCCCGTTTTAAACGCGGATGGCGATGATCTGAAAGCTTATTTCATCGATACTGGATTGCTCTATACACTTTCATTTATGAAGGTGCAGGAAGATGACCTTTTCTATAAGTCATTGATCTTTGACAAGCTTCATATCAATGAGGGCATGTTTGTTGAGAATTATGTCGCCCAAGTCTTGAAGACCAAAGGATATCAAAACTTGTTCTTTTATGAAAAGCGCGATCCAAAGACGTTCCGGCTCATGATGGAGATCGATTTCCTGACGATATCCAATCGAAGGGTTGCCCCGATAGAAGTGAAATCATCGGATGAGATCACCTTGAAGTCTTTGAAGAAATTCAAGCAAACCTTCGACAACAAGGTGACCAGCGGTGTCGTTATCTATGATGGCGACTATAAAATCGAAGATAACATCACCTATCTACCGGTGTTCGCGTTAGATTGGTATTTATAAAGGCGGGATATATCCATGAAGAAGAAATCATCATTGCTATTACCGTTATTATCATCCTTGTTATTAGGACGCTCTTTGTCACCTATTACTTTTCTGTTGAGCTATTAAATATCCTTGTTATAGGGCTTACGGTGACGAAGACCGGCAAATCCGTCGTTATCGCTTTGGTCACGCCATATGGGCTGAAGTGGGGCGAGCATGCCTCGGTTGTCCAAAAAAAATGGATTCTCGACGACTTATTCAGATAAGTTAATCCTCCAAATCTACCGGAATTTCACCGATTTGGAGGAGAAAGTATCAAAGATTTTAATCCCCCCTCAGCCACCAAAATTTAGAGATGAGTTCCCAAAAAGCCAGATGGCATGGGAATTTTTTTCGTTTTAGAGGTATTTTTGAAGAAGCTTCTAGAGTAAAAATAGAGTAAAACCACCTCTCCTGTATATACAGAAAACCTCGTTTTCCAGAAAGAACACAATTAACAGGTTTGTTAGGATTGACATTTTTTTGGTTGGGTGAATGACTCTTGCCAAGTTTAAAATGCCTGAATTCTTTAGCGATATTCAAAGAGACAAACGAAACAGGAAATAACTGCGTAATATTTAAAAAATATCCCCCACTTTATTCCCCACTTTATCCCTCGCTTTTCCTACCAAGATGTGAAGCAACAATGTTCTCGGCCTTGGGGGTTGCGTTAATCGTGCACCAAGAAAGGCTTGCGATCTTTCAAAATTTAGGAAGGAAAATTCTTCAAAAGTTCCTTCTTAAATCTTATAACCTAAGTTTTACAGAATGACGAACTCTTATTTATCTAAAGATAAATAAAGCATTTAAAAAACTCAATATTAGTGTGGTTCTATCCTATTAGTTTCTCCAATCTTTTTCCTAAAATTGCTCTTTGGGCAAACGACATATTGAATATGTTTTATCGCTCGGAATGTGTTAAAAATTCGATGATTCCGAGGAGAAAAACATATGATTATTGGCAGGCAAGAAGAACTTGGGGCACTTGTTTTGCGAATGATTTTGCTTATAATATAGGTGGGCTGAGGAGAAATCCTCTGGGGTCCATCGAAGTGCGGGAGTATTCCCGCTTTCTTTATCTTTGCGAAGGAGGCCGACAAAATGGAAAAGATCTTGCATGTCTATGCTGACGAAATCGGCGACGTCGGCCCTTATGACGAGCGAAGTCCGATTTACGCCCTAAGCCTCCTTTTTCTTGATGACGACGTCGATCGCACCAAGGGCCTATCCGCGCTTAAAAGAGAAGAGAGGCGCTTTGGCGTCGGAAGGTTCATCCACTCGGGGAACCTCATCCGCGGCGAGAAGCCTTATGAGGAGAAACTGCGTGAAGAGAGGCAAAGGCTTTTCTGGGCTTTGCTCACCTATTCCGCCGGGATCGATTTCCGTTTTTCCGTCGCGATGGTTTCTAAGGAGAACCCAAACATTTCTTTAGAGGATCGCCTCGTCGAGGAACTGACGGCTATTTTGGATCGGAATGAGGAGTATTTATCCTCATTCGATCGGATTGTTCTCCATTATGACGGCGGGCAGAAGCTTTGCACCCATTCTCTTAACAAGGCGTTCTTGAATCGCTACGACCGCGTCTCTTTCGAAAGGACGGGGCAATCCGAGGACGTTTTCATGCAGGTGGCGGATCTGCTTTGCGTCCTCGAGAACATCGCATACAAACTCGAACGTGGGCATTTGTCTCGTAGCGAGGAGGCGTTCCTCGGCAAAAGGCAGAAGATCAAGAAAGAGGTTTTGGGCAGGTTCAAGAGGAAAAGGATCTGATCGTTCAAGAACGCAAACCCCTTCCGCGACTGTATCAAAAACATCAAACGCGGCCACATAATGAATATGCCCTTGATACGATCGTTTAAGGAACGTTTTTTCTTGGAAAATCCACTGATGGTGCGGACTATTTGGTAATTCTGAGCCTTCCGCGAGGGAGGTTCTTTTTCGTTTCGAGGGAAGAAGTGGCGGATCAACCGGATGGAAGGGGGCTGCAAATCGCGCACGGCAGTCGGAAATTGTATTAAAACCTACCATACAGCCAAAATACAAACAAAACCCAGAAAAGTCTCGATGACTAATGTGGACCCCTTTTTGATTGATTAAAATTATCAGTTTTGCGGGAAACCACCCTCTAGGACTACTAAGTTTTGCGGGAGGCTTGTAGCAGGAAAGCCCAGTGAACGTGGGATGGGCATGCAATGTGCTTCTTGATGGACATGTCTTGGTCATATAAAAATGTCTAAGAAAACAAATGTGATGTCTAAGAAGGGAGACACCCATTGGATATGATATAATGAGCCTGGCTATATATTTATGAAGAAGAAATCATTATTGCTATTTCCGTTATTATCATCCTTGTTATGTGGATGCTCTTTGTCGCCTATTGCCTCTTCTACTGAGGATCTTTCTGCTACCTCTTCTAGTTCTTCTAGAACCTCTAGAAGCAGTGTATCTACCTCTACTGAACCCCAAGAGAACTATTTCCCACTAGAAGAGATTACATCCTTCTATGCCGCTAGAGGTATTGAAGGTATCAGCATCCCTAGCATAGAGATCGCAAATCAAACACTGATTGAAGATATCGAGACCCTGCATTCGCATAGTTATGATGAACTCAAGATCACCTTCTATAATGATGTCTCGTCTACCTATATCAAAGCAGCGAAGAAATTAGGCTATGTAGAGCAACGGATTAATTCCAATCCTTGCTACATCGATCCTACAGGAACGATCGCCTTCCATTGCTATTTCTATTCGAACTTTGCCCATACTGATCTAGAGTTCTATATCCTAAAAGAATTCAACTATGAATCCTTAGGCCTACATGATTATGGCTATGAAGTGGTGGAGGATAATGCTACTTTCACCCCGCATTATAATCTAGCGACCACCTCCAATAACCTCAAGGATAAATCCGTGAGCCCAGATGATATTACCTATACCTTCTCATTAGGTAATGCCTGGTCTAACAATTACCCAAGGTGGGATGAAAATGGCGCGGATGGCTATGTATTGCTCAAGACCAATAACCAATTGGTTATGGAGACCGAATATGGCTTCAAAGAGATTATATTCACGCCATGCGCTCCAAAAGCAGAAGGATCGTTAGCAGCTGATAATGGGAGCATCACCAGTAACGAGGACCATCAAATCATCTATACGGGTGAAGCAAGCAAAGTCACCTTCACCTGTAGTTATGAGCTATCCTTCTCGAAGATTGAAGTGACCTATGACCATAATGTATCGGTGCCTCCAAGCAAGGAAGGCATCTCTACGATACAAGAGATCAAGAACGCCTATGAAGCAGGTAGGCAAGCCTATAACCGTTATGAGAAGACTAATGATCTCCGTACCCTGCAGGTAAAGGTATTGGACCGCTTCGTGCTCCATCATCCAAATAAGGATCTTCAAGGCAAGATCTTCGCTGCAGATTCTACCGGTGCCATCATGATGACCTCCAGTGTCCTCCTTCAAAATGATATCAGCAGCTATCTTGCCTCTAAAGAATGCGGCTATCTCGAAGTCACAGGATATGTCGCCTATAACCAATGTGAGATTGAAATCGCAATTGAAAGCTATCGCTTTAATTCCAATATCAATAAGAGTTATCTCCCAATCGATGCAAGAAACTTCTACCAAGAAACCCGCATTGGCTTAGAAGAGCTCACCGAAGACTTCAATATGAAAAGTGTCGATGAAGCCCATTACCGTAGCCTCAGCATCGTTAAGCTCAGCAATGTCACCACCTTGTATCGCGATTTCTATAACGATATGATCCTTTGCTTAGACCAACGTTGCCACTTTGTCTACGTCAAAGATATCCCTTGTTCAGTCCATAACCTAGATTATCATTCTAGTAGCTTGTCCAGCAATACTGCCTATGATATCTATGGCTTAGAGATCATGCTTGATAACCGCATCATCATCTTGCCGATAGAAGCAGTGGAACTAGAAGAAGATCCATGCACCTATGATGCATCTAAGATCATTCAAGTTACGGATCTAGAGACCTTCGCCCATAAGAAGATGAATTCCTTAGATGAAGCATCCATCTATAAGCTAGATTGCTACTTCTCTTACTATGGCTTATATAAATACAGTGTGAACACCTCTTATGTTGTATCTACTAGATACCAAGAAGGGTATACGACGGGTACATGCTTGCAGGATATCATCGATCACCATTCCTTGATACTCGCTGGTAACTATAATGATCCTAATAGCCTATCGATCAACCACTGCAGCAATGAAGAAGAAGCCAACGCGAAGAAGAGGACGTTATATTTCACCTTATCTACCTCTGAAGAATATCAAGGCTCTAGATACAATAGGGTCAATGTCATTAAGGTTGAGGATATTGCAGAGTAAATATGCGAGATCTACAGGTATTTTGAGATTTCGAAGTAAGCGCAGCCTAAATATTGATGCAATCTTGAAGATATTGCGTTATGATGTGTGCGCCACCAAGCGGCTGGGCACTTACTTCTTGGATTGATCGCCGAGCGTAAGTGTAAACATAGAGATACCTTGGTGGTTTTTTTATTGCTTATTGCAGCAAGCATCCCCCAAGAACTGTTATCGCTTAATCTTAAATAATTGATGCAAACTTGCTTAAAATGATTTAACATACCCTCACCATCAAAGCGTGGGGAGGGGCAAGCCCTATGAACCACCAGCAACTTACTCGTTCACCACAAACGCATTAGACGAGCAAAGTGCTAAACTTGAATGATGGTAAATCGATCAGGGAAAGCTTCCGTCATTATGATGGAGGCTTTTTCCTATGTGCGGCGGTGTGCAATGCCCAAAAAAGGTCGGTTGCTTATGCAACAACCGACTACAGTAGGATTAATGACTCAATAAGGGAAGTTTGGTTCAATGATGAATGCAACGCCCTGCTTAGTAAGATATTCCTTTTGTCTAACAATCTCTCGCGCTTTGCCGACGAAGATAACCCCGCAGTTCTCGATGATTTCTTTGGACTCAATGAAATTCTTGCCAGTTATATGCGAGACAAGCGAGAGGTTCTCTTTGGAGACCGGTGTGCCTTCTACCAAACGAATCTTATATTGGGTGTCGTCTAAATCAATAGAATAGAATTCGGTGCTGGCCACAGACCATCCACATTTTGGACAGGTATAGTTTACACCGGCGCCGCAACGTTCTTTTATCAGTTGTTCTTCGCACTGTGGGCAGGAATAATTGTCTGCCTCTTCGATTTTGTATATTTTTTGGTATTCGTAGTGGATTTCAATGGGATAATCCTTGTAAGTCACCTCAATTAAATTGCCAGGCGATAGTTTTCCTGATGGGTCAGAAACAACTTCTTCAATCATAAAGACCCCACATTCCCATTCCTCATAGCGTGCGTCTGATTCGTCGAAGTCATTTTCGTCTGTGTACCATGTGTCAGGCTTCACGATAAGCGCTCGGCCATCAGAAAAGCGCATGAAAATTAATTGATTATGATTGCTACTCTGACGATACAAACCCTCGAGCATCTTTTCTTTGTCGCAAAACATTGTTATCTCCATTTTTATTTTATCGGTCTGTAGGGTGATTAATGTATGGCCTGGTGTTCGAATCTATTGGCATCAATAATCTAACTTATTGCCTTTCTTCACATTGCAACTATGACATAACGTCTGAAGATTATCAAATGTGGATTTGCCACCTTTTGAGATTGGATAGATGTGATCAATCTCTAAATTATATTTGCTGCCGCACATCCTGCAGCGGTAGTGGTCACGGTTATAGATTGCAAACCTCATTTTGTTGCTGACTTTGCCACGTTCCACTCTGCAAAGCGCATCCCAGATATCCTTATTCAGATAGTATTTCCCTTGCTTTTGATTGAGTTTTGCAAGGATTTCTTTTATTTGATTGGGTTGAAATACCTTTTGTTTGGAATCGCGATAGTTTCCGTTGATGTATCTAGAGATCATTACCACTCGGATAGAAAACTCTACTTGAGGTTTTAGAATAGCTTCGTCAAATAACCGCTTCTCCCATTTTTGAAGCCGCTTTTGGTTGGGCAATAGAGTATCGCAGTTATAGGCTCCAAAATGACATTGTTGATGAATTTCATTGAGATAAGCTTCATTTAGGGATTTGTTTATTAATGTGTCCTTTAAAGCGGCATTTACTTTCTTTTGCTGATAGACCAGTTGATAAGTCAAGTAATCCTGACAGGAGATCTCATTATAGAAATGCTCATTATCGTAGGAGCCCTCCATATCGCAGTTCGGAATATCCTTGAAATGGTATCTGCTGTTGATCTCTGAAAGAGAATGTAACGCTGAACTATGTTTTTGGACAAACTTCCTGTATTTGGAGTTAACAACCTGGATTGGTATGAAGATGGCCAAAAAGGCCGCTAATGCGATAGCAAGAATAATAAAGAAGACTAATATGATTTTATCTATTGATCCAGTTCCCATGGGCATATTGTACAACGATAGATGGGGAAAGGTGAGATGTTGAGGTGCATTAACCATGGGCTGATATTCTGATAGAATATATAAGACAATTTTGTTATGCCACGCTCCTTTACGTTCAAAGACGCTAACGCACTAATCAAAGCTACGAAAGAACTGCTTAATGGGCTTTCGAAGCCCAGCGTTTTTGGCAAGAATAAACTCTCAGAAGCCATACCAATCTTTTATGAACTTTCGTCATCTTCAGACTGTTCTTTGATGGCGGAAGAAGAGCTTCTTCATAAAAAGAAGGCGGATTTGCATCAAAATTCGACTTTTTGAAGCTTATATTGCCGCTATATCAAATCAAACTATTTTCAAAGAATAAGGATCGGATTATCGAGCTACACAATAGTTGTCAGAAGGATTTGCTCCAAAAATTAAGATGCTATTTTCTGGCAAAACCCAGTACTATGGTTTTTCTCATCTCGTCTTAAGAAAGCAGGAGCGTCTAGCCGTTTCCAGTTTCGTTTCTGCTAACGTCGAATAGTTATTGATGGCCATGCCATGATTATTTACCTATGTTTCTAAAGGTCAATAATATGTTTTTAAAACGCAAAACAACTCATAAAAGTCAAATATCTGAACTTTAAAATGAATTGTAAAGATTCTCGCACCGTGCTTCATTTTTCACGGATTTCCTCGATTCAGCCGAGGTTTTCTTTACTTTTTGGAAATTTTGGGACAACTCCGGGACAACTAAAATCTCAGATTTTTCTTTGATGGCGGAGAAAAATCGTGAACCAGTGAAAGTCCGATTCACGGCAATCGATAGTGCGCCGAAAAAGCGGTGATCTTTTCGCGTAGGCGCACGATGTTCTTGTGGAAGATGTTATAAGAAATACCTATAATTTTAAGGATATGAGCTACTCAGAACAGATCAAACGGATCCGTGCCGATTTGATCGTTACCCAAACGGAGCTCGCGGAGATGCTTGGTGTGGCCTCTGTCACGATCAATAGATGGGAGAGGGGACACCACGAACCGAGCATCAAGCAGAAGCGGGCGATACGGGGCTCTGCAAGAAGAAGATCCTGATGGAGGACTAACTATGCCGATGATCGACAAGAAAGCGATGTCCGAGGAAGACATCAAGCTGAACTACATCACGCCTAGCATTGTCTCTCGTGGCTGGCAGGACCACATCACCATGGAGACGGCAGTCAAGTTCACCGACGGGAAGGTCAACATCCGCGGCAACTACGTTACCAGGGAAAAAGCTAAGAAAGCCGATTACGTCCTCTATTTGGCCAAGAATTATCCTATCGCCATCGTCGAGGCGAAGGATAATAACCACACCGTGGGGCATGGCTTGCAGCAGGCGATCGAATACGCCACCATGCTCGATGTTCCCTTCGCGTACTCCTCCAATGGAGACGGCTTCGTCGAGCATGATTTCCTCACCGGGGCGGAACGTGAGATCTCTTTAGACCAGTTCCCGACTAGGGAGGAACTTCAGACCAGGTACGAGGTCGAGGCGAACCTTTCCGAGGAGCAGAAGAAAGCCGCCTGGAGGCCTTATTATTCAAGCCAGAGCACATATGAGCCGCGTTATTACCAAAGGGTGGCCATCAACCGCACGGTCGACGCGATCGCGAAGGGCCAGGACAGGATCCTATTGGCCATGGCGACGGGCACCGGCAAAACCTATACCGCATTCCAAATCTGCTATAGACTCCTAAAGAGCGGAATGAAGAAGAAGATCCTCTACTTAGCGGACAGGAACTTCTTGGTCGATACCTCGATCCAGCAGGATTTCGCCCCGTTGGAGAAGACCATCCACAAGATCAACTATTCCCATGAGGATCCGACGACCATAACCTCCTACGAGATGTATTTCTCCCTGTACCAGCAGCTCGCTGAGAGCGACGAGGAAGAAGGGGAGGACACCGTCTCCAAGCTGGCTGCCTTGTTCAGGCCGGATTTCTTCGATCTCGTCATCGTGGATGAGTGCCATAGGGGTTCCGCCAGGCAGAACAGCAGCTGGAGGAAGATTCTTGAGTATTTCTCCGGAGCCACCCAGATCGGTATGACCGCAACCCCAAAGGAGACCGACTCGGTGTCGAACATCGATTACTTCGGCGAGCCTTTGTATACCTATAGTCTGAAGCAGGGGATCGAGGATGGGTTCCTCGCCCCGTTCCGCGTCATTAATATCACCACGGACATCTCGGACGGATGGAGGCCGACGCTAGGCCAGACCGATATCTTCGGTAACCTCATCGAGGACAGGGTCTACAACAATACGGACTACGACTACAAAATTGTCATAGAGGACCGCATCTACCAGGTGGCGAGCGAGATAACCGAATACCTCAAGGCGACCGACAGGATGCAGAAGACCATCGTTTTCTGCGCGACCGAGGACGCCGCTGAGAGGATGAGGATGGCCTTGGTGAATCTGAATCAGGACAAGGTCAGGGAGAATCCGGACTATATCGTCAGGATCACCGGAAGCGACGAATACGGGAAGAAGAAGCTCGACTATTTCCTTTCCGTTTCCTCGCCATACCCGGTCATAGCGACCACCTCGAAGCTGCTATCGACGGGGGCGGACTGCAAGATGACGAAGCTCATCGTCCTAGACGAGATCATCGGCTCCATGACCGAGTTCAAGCAGATCATCGGCAGGGGAACCAGGCTTCGCGAGGCGGACGGGAAGATGTATTTCACCATCATGGACTTCCGCAACGTCACGCACCTATTCGCCGACCCGGATTGGGACGGCCCGATCGAACAGGTTGAAGGGTATAGCCCTGACAATGACCACCCTCAAATCAAGAAGGTGCCGCCCATCAAGCCGAACGACGACAAGCCATTCGTGGATATCGAAGGCTGCCCGGTCAAGGTCATCAACAAGACGGTCTCCGTCTACGATACCGACGGTAGATTGCTGAGGTACGAGGACATCATCGATTACACCAAGACTAACATCCTCGGCCAGTTCGCGTCCCTGTCCGATTTCATTAACAAATGGGATTCCCTTGCCAAAAAGGCTGAGATCCGCGACCTTTTGAAGGAACGCGGCATCGATTTGGATCAGGTCAAGGCCGACCAGGGGATGAGCGACGTCGACGACTTCGACTTCATCTGCCATGTGGCCTTCGACACGAGGCCACTTACGAGGGAAGAGCGCGCAGAGGGAGTCAAAAATAGCGACTTCTTCGACGGTTATACCGGCATCGCCCGCGAGGTTCTTGAGGCTCTGTTAGAAAAATACAAGAACACCGGAATCTACGAGCTTGAGTCGACCGACGTCCTGAGACTCGACCCGATCAACCAATTCGGCGCGCCGAGCAGGATTGCTGGGGCCTTCGGCGGCAAGGCGGCTTATTTGGCTGCGGTTAAGGCGCTTGAGGCGCAGATCTATAGAGTAGGAGCATAAACGCGAATATGAGCAACGTATCAGGATTCATCAAAAGATTGCGCGACATCATGCGCAACGACGCTGGCATCAACGGCGACGCCCAAAGGATCGAGCAGATCATCTGGGCCTTGTTCCTCAAAGTCTATGACGTGAAGGAGCAAGACTGGATTTTCGACGACGACTCATACCAGTCCATTATCCCCGAGGGATATCGCTGGTCTGACTGGGCCCATGATGACCACAGTGGAACTGCGATGACTGGCGATACATTGCTCGATTTCGTGAACAACAAGCTTTTCCCGACCCTAAAGAAGCTAGACGTCGACGCGAACACGCCGATAAGGAAAGCCATCGTGAAGACAATGTTCGAGGACGCCAACCAGTACATGAAGGACGGCGCGCTGCTCCGTCAGGTTATAAACGTCATCGACGAACTTAAGCTGGACGACTATGAAGAAAGCCATGCCTTCGGCGAGATATACGAAACGATCCTCAAGGAACTTCAAAGCGCAGGCAGCGCAGGCGAGTTCTACACGCCTCGTGCGGTCACCGACTTCATGGCGATGATGATCGACCCTCAAATTGGTGAGAAGATGGCCGACTTGGCATGCGGCACCGGTGGCTTCATCACAAGCTGGCTCAAGTTCTTGGACAAGAAGGTTAAGACCACCGACGATCGCGAGGCCTTCGGCGATTCCATCTATGGCATCGAGAAGAAACAGTTCCCTTACATGCTTTGCATCACCAACATGCTTTTGCATGACATCGAGAACCCAGACATCGTCCACGGCAATTCGTTAATTAAGGACGTTTTGGACTACACCGAGCGCGACAAGTTCGACGTCATCCTGATGAATCCCCCATACGGCGGAAGTGAAAAGAAAGATGTCCAGAACCATTTTCCTGATGATTTAGCGAGCTCTGAAACCGCAGACCTATTCATGGCGGTCATCATGTATCGTTTGAAGAAAAACGGTAGGGCAGCGGTGGTTTTGCCTGACGGATTTCTCTTTGGCACGGATAATGCGAAAGTCAATCTTAAGAAGAAACTTCTCTGTGAATTTAACCTTCATACGGTGATCCGTCTCCCAGAAAGCGTGTTTTCGCCATATACGAGCATAACCACGAACCTGCTTTTCTTTGACAATACTCACCCGACCGAGGAAACTTGGTTCTACCGTTTGGATATGCCTGAAGGTTACAAACATTTCAGCAAAACCAAACCGATGAAGTTAGAACATTTTAACCCTGTTATTGAGTGGTGGAATTCTCGCGAGGACATAATAATTGATGATGTTCCGATGGCTAAAAAGTATCCAATCGAAGAATTGGTAGAACTTGGTTACAATCTTGATCTTTGCGGCTTCCCACATTCTGAAGAAGAAGTATTGGAACCGAAAGATTTAATAGCCAAATACGAAACTGAACGATCCTCCTTGAACGCACAAATCGACCGCGTTCTTGAGCAAATCGCCGATATTCTTGAGGACAAATAAATGACGCCGCAAGATTTACGCGAAAGCATTATTTATCTTGCCATGCAAGGCAAACTCACAAAGCAACGCTACGATGACGAAACCAGCAAGGAACTCCTTCGTCGATATTTGGACGGAAAATACGACGAACCAATTGATACTCCTTTTGAGATTCCGCAGAATTGGTCATGGGTTACATTTTCTTCGATTGTAAACTTCAGAATGGGAAAAACACCGCCAAGAGCAGAAGCTAAGTTTTGGGGTACAGACAAACCTTGGGTTTCAATCGCTGACATGATTCCATATGGCCACATTTCAAAAACAAAAGAAGGTGTAACCGCTTTAGCGGCAAAGGAATTATTCAAAGAAACTATTTCCCCTGCCGGAACACTAATCATGAGTTTTAAACTAACGGTTGGGCGAGTTTCAATTTTAAATGTTGATGCTTATCATAACGAGGCAATCATCTCGATATATCCAAAACTAGGTACTGACAATGTGTTCAGAGATTACCTTTACTATCTTTTGCCTATGATTTCCACTTTTGGCCAAATTAAATCGGCTATAAAAGGGCTAACCTTAAACAAAGGGAGCATATCAAAATTGCCAATCCCTTTGCCTCCCCAAGAGGAGCAAAAACGGATCGTTGAAAGAATTAAAAAACTGATGCCGCTGGTGGATGAATATGAACGCGTTTGGAATCGTCTCAATGACTTAAACGAGCGTTTTCCGGATGGCCTTAAAAAATCGATTATTCAATATGCTATGGAAGGTCGTTTAACTAAACAGTTATCTAGCGATGGCGATGCCAAAGATTTGCTGCCCTTGTTGAACATTAATCCAAAAGTAGTACCGGCGGAATCGCCTCACGATATTCCTGGAAACTGGCAATGGGTTGCAATTGGTAATTTGGGCCAAACGATTGATTCCGATTCATTCTCCGATGGCCCTTTTGGTAGCAATCTCAAGGTTGAGCACCAAACCAAAAGCAAAGAGGTTCGGATTATTCAATTGAGTAACATTGGAGAGGAAGGCTGGAAGGATAAGAATGTCAAATACACAACCTACCAACATTTAGAAACGGTCATTCCTAGATGCGAAGTACACCCGGGGGATTTTGTAATAGCAAAAATGATGCCAGCGGGAAGGACTATCGAGGTTCCTGATCTTGGCACTAGAATCTGCTTGGGCTCTGATGCAATGAAGTTTGTACCCAACTGTATTTTGAATAAAAAGTTCTTGCTTTATGCTATGCGCAGCCAAACGTTTTTAGGACAGGTCTATGGGGAAGTACACGGCATTACTCGAGTGCGCACAACCTTAAATGGCGTTAAATCTTACGTTTTGCCCATTCCGCCTCTAGCTGAACAGCAGCGCATTGTTGAGACATTGGATTTGTTGCTCGCCTTATGCGCAGATTTGAACAGAACCAAAGGAGCGCTGAGTCAATGAAAAAGATCAACGCCCTTTTGGTGGCACTAATTTCAACTCTTGCAATTACCGGCCTTTCTTTCATAGATGATCAAATCTGGAATGTCATTTTTCTGATTGTCGGCATAGCGGCTTATGCGATTGTCGGCGTTTTGTTCTCGTTAGGCGTGCTTCATGGTAGGCAATCGGGGAGAGATGCGTATGCTTTGGTCTTCTTCTTGTTAATTCTTGGCGGTTGGGGTGTGTATCAAGGATTAGTTGCATTTAAGAAGTGGGTTATATCGTGGCCTATGGCGCTAAAAATCATTGTTCCCTCTTTGATTGCGTTGGCAATCGGCGCTGTTGTCTTTTTGATAGTCTGGCGCAAGCGCAAAGGAGAAAAGCAACTCTCTAACAAAACCGGGGACGTTATGAAATGAGTGTATTCAGCGGAAGCGACATAGGCACAGTAGGTAGTGCTATTCTGGCAGCAATCAAAAGGCGGATAGATGCTATTCCTTATCGTAGGCTAAAAGATCTACGGTCGGACGAAGTGGAAGATTTTGTTTCCGATTTTTGGATCGATCAAATCGAAGTAGATTTTGAAAACCCCGTCTTTAGGTCTTTTGAAGACGGTGAGGGCTGGGTTTTAGGCTATAGCCCGATGTATCGAGATAATCAAATTCGAGAGGTTTTGGTGAAAGGCAGGAACTTCATCTTTGAAGCTACGGTTACCAAAGGATCTGAATATGTTCGGTATTCGCCGCGCGGTGGGGCGGAAGAGTTTGATCTTGTATTTCTTGCCGACAAGCATTTCGAAAGCATGGACTTAGGGAGCAACAATGATGACACTGCCTTTATTCGTTTCTCGGTGTTCATCCCCGAGCACGAACTGCAGCGTCTATCAGAAGACCAAATCGCGGACAGGCTAGTCACTTTAAGGAAGGAATACCTAAAAGGCACCCTTCAAAGACTTCAACACCTCAATTTAAGAATTGATGCGGTTAATTGGTGGCTCGTTGAAGAAACCAATAAAATGATTTCTTCCAAAATTACTCATGACTCTCTTACTGACAAAATATCATCGGCGGTCGGAATACAGATAGTTCCAAGGAACGGCAGCATGGTGAGCGGTAAGAAAATTGAAATCTCGCCGAAGAAAATGATGTCGACCCCAGGGGAAGTAAAACCTTATGAAGGCTACTATATCGATTCCGAGAACTACGGATCGATTCTAGAGACCATAAGGCAACATCTGATTGCCACAGAGAATCTTCCTAAAGCAATTCAAAAATTGGCTGATGAGGAATTGATTCGAGATACCATTCTATGGGCTTTACAGTCCACGTATTTCATTGCCACTGGCGAGTCTTTCAGGCAAAATGGCAAAACAGATATTTCAATTCTATATAGAGATAAATCCGCTTTTGTAGCCGAGTGCAAGATATGGCGAGGTCCGTCAACAATTCAGCCGTCTCTCCAGCAGTTATTTAGCTATACCACGTGGAGAGATTCAAAGGCGTGCATTTTGATTTTCAACCTTGAGGTCCAAGACTTTGGAAAAGTGTGTCAGCAAACGTTCGAAGAAGCCCAGAAACACCCAATGTTTAAATCCGTAATCAAGAAAAGGGAAAAGAACGACTTCTCTTTACTTTTTAAGGATCCATCGGATGAAAACTCTACGATGGAAGTGGCGTTCCTAATAGCTAATTACGTAAAAAGATAGAGACATTTCCCTCTGAATCCATTCAAAAGTAGTCATTCTATGCCCTCTTTTCGTCGTTGCTGGAAGAAAACAAGACCGCAAAATGGAAAAAATACTTGATTTCACTTATCTAGTTTTGTATGTGGCAGGTGTAACCACTGCATTGTCGGTGTATTTATTTTTGATATTCATCTTTAACTAAACCAGTATATACCCTAAAATTAAAGTACAGCGTTTCCGACAGCTTAACTTTTTACAAATTGAATCTATTTCTCACAACATATATAAAGGAGAATATGGCTGTGAAAAGGAGCAAAAACTAATGAAAAAGTTTGCTGTAATCGCAAAATGTGGTCACGTAGGACGTGGACGCTATATTGAAAGAGTGTTCCCTGTTATAGCAGAGTCGGCATCGGCTGCTGCACAGATGATCTTATGTGCCCCTAAAGTTAAAAAACAATTACAGAACGCGATCACAAGCGTGCGTGAGATCTCTGAGACCGAGTATGTAGACATTAAAAAAGAGTGGGACGCTGATGCGTATATTCATTCCCATTACAAAGCTGAGCTTCCAATATCTTTGGAAGAAGAAGTCATTCGGCTTGATTTTGGTGGCCGAAGTGCTTCGAGTTTCGAATCCCGAGGAGAACGGCTGAGTTATCGGCTTCGAAAAAACTCTTACGAAAGAAAGGAAAGCAAGTATGGAATATTGGTTTACGCCTAATAAAAAACTGACGGGTCAGGCAATAAAAGAGCATAGGATTGGCAAAGGCTGGTCGGCGGCAAAACTCGGAGAGGCGCTTGGAAACTATTCGGATAGGACGATTTATAAATGGGAAAACGGGAAATCGTTTCCAGCACTTGAGAACATTTTGAAAATGGCCATTATATTGGGAACGACCGCCCAAGACATCGCGCTTCCAAAATCAATCTTTCGAATGAAGGAGGATACTGCACCGTCTAAGCGCGTCCTTGGATACGCAGATTACCTTCTTCAAAAAACTGCATTATCCTGGCTTTCTGAAAGCGAAGCTGATCTTATTGATCGACTTGCATACGCCGGAATATGGAGCATATTGCCCACGGAAGACTATAAGACTGAGGAAAGTCCCTCCTCATGGATTACTGCACAATTGGAATATGAATTCGGTCCAGGCTTCAAAGCCAACATCAACCATGCTTTGGCAAACAAGGTAATCAATTGGGTCCGAGAGCATATTATGATTTCAGAGGCTATCAGCGATAAACAGTGGCCAACTTTGCAGGAAACTGGCATTCTAGTTATCCGTGACTATCCCGAGAACTTTAAAACTTCCCTCAGTGATTACGACGACATTTTGAATGAATGGAGCCCTTATACATTTGGATTGAAGGGCAGACTATATAGCCGATTCTCTCAATGTGGTGTTACACCAAAGCAATGCGCAATCGCCATTGGGGTAAGCGAGAGCAGTCTTTCTCAATGGCAATCGGGTTTCTCTTACCCAAAAACTGAAAAATTCGCGCTTTTGCTTTCGTATCTTGGCTTTACCTTTGATCCTTTGACCTCTCTAATGTCATATTTCCATTATCAGTTTTACGGTCGCGGCGACTATGAGTTATACCATAGATTTTTGGCGTTGATTCGAGGTGACA
>Ga0256405_10005478_pt1 | contig 21845 bp, 13 predicted proteins | sample RumenRJG_02DNA_FD_189096 | JGI IMG/M metagenome (GOLD analysis project Ga0256405, IMG submission 189096) | Bovine rumen microbial communities from Lethbridge, Alberta, Canada - RJG_02 | ecosystem: Host-associated > Mammals > Digestive system > Stomach > Rumen | place: Canada: Alberta... | reverse complement strand
ACCATCCCACTTTGGACAGCCGGTAGCGGTCGGTCTTGGCGTCTATCAGCACCGCTTGCATAGTCAGCGAAGCTTCCATAAGGCACTTCACCGCATACTCGCTCAAGCGGGTCTTTTCGGCTATTTCGCCTATCGTCAGTCCCTCATCCGCCGTGTCCAACAAGGCAAAGATGCCGTATTTGCGCATCAGCCTTGCCACTTGGAACACTATCGGTCCCCACGAATAAACGTGCGCCAACTGTTGTGCCTCGGCGGCGGAGAACTGCTCGGCCGTATAGCGTTTTTCTATATCCGGGAACAAGGTCATTTCAGCAGGGCTTGTTGCAAGTAATGTTCCACTTTCGCGATATCCTCATAGAAGGGCGTATCTTCCCGGACGGTAGGTGTCAGGCGGCGTATGCTGTCATACACGGCTCCTGTGCTTTCGCTCAGGCGGGGGCGCATATTGAGGCAGTCAGTGGCTTGTGCCAGTGCCATGGTCAGTATTGCCATCACCTGATAAGCGTTCTCCACCACATGTCTGCACAGCAGGGCCGAGTTGGTGCCCATAGAGACAATATCCTGGTTGTCGTTGTTGTTCGGAATGGAGTGTACGTAGTTCGGCATCGCCAATGTCTGACTTTCCGCTGTGGTGCTGGTGGCAGTGAACTGACACGCCTGCATACCATAGTTCAGTCCCAGCGTGCCCATGTTCAGGAACGGAGGAAGAATGCCGTTGATACGGTCGTGGAACAGGTAGTTCAGTTGGCGTTCTGCCGTCATCGTCAGCCGCACAAGGGCTATCTTCACTTTGTCTTCTTCCAGCGATATATAGTCGCCGTGGAAATTGCCTCCATGAAAGACGTTTCGGTTTTCGGGGTCCACTATCGGATTGTCGGAAGCCGAGTTCAGTTCCTCTTCGATGATGCGGCGTGCGTTCTGCAGGGTCTCATACACCGGTCCCAGTATTTGCGGCGTGCAGCGCAGCGAATAGTAGGCCTGCACTTTGTCGCGGAACACTGTCACATCGCTGTGCCCGCTGTCATAGAGCGCATGTTCGCGCTTTTTCAGGCAGCGGCTGGTGGCGGCTATGCGGCGCATCTCACCGGCGATGTACTGCTGTCCGTAATGACGGCGGCAGGCGTTCAGCGGCTCGGATATACAGTCGTCATACGACTCGGCTATCTCGTTCATCCATACACTGGTCAGCACCGCCCACTGCAGCAGGTTCTCTGCATGAAGTTGGTTGATGGCACCTATGCCGGTCATGACACTCGTTCCGTTGGTGGCGCTCAGACCTTCACGGATATGGATGGCTGCAGGTTTCAGTCCGCACTGCTCCATCACTTGCCCTGTGGGCAGCCACTTACCTTTGTAATGCACCTTGCCTTCGCCGATAAGGCACAGGGCGATATGTGCCAGTTGCACCAAGTCACCGCTTGCCCCTACGCTGCCATGCTCCGGAATAAAGGGAATGATATTGCGGTTGATAAACTCCGTCAGCAGTTCCACCAGTTCCGGATGAACGCCGCTACGACATTGCACGAAACTGCCCAGACGGGCTATCATGGCGGCCTTGACGTATTCGTCGCCGAGCGCAGGGCCGACACCCGTGGAATGACTGCGTATGATGTTGAACTGCAAATCGGTCAAGTAGCGGTCGTCCACGCGCCATTGCGCCATCGGTCCGAAACCGGTATTGATGCCGTAGATGACTTTGTCGCTTGCAAATGCCGAGAGGAAGCGGTGGCATTCCGCCACGTTCTTTGTGTCCTCGGCAGACAGGCGTATGGGTTCGTCCACATAAACCGCTTTGCGCAACTGTTCCAGAGATAGAGTCATTGTGTTATATCGTTTTTATTGTCTATTGCATTTCTGAATTCGCTCATCAGCCGTCCGGTGAGCATGGTGCGTGAGAATCCTCCGTCGTTGTAGATGGTCTGCATGGTCACTTTGCGTGTCAGGTCAGAGAAGAGGGAAACGCACAAATCGGCACACGCATCCGCATCGGCGGAGCCGAGAGGCGACAGGTCATCCACGTAGCGTGCAAAACAGGCTTGTTCGTCCCACTGCGTACCGGCTTTGGTGTTGGTGGCAGACTGGCTGACGGCATTCACGCGCACGCCGTGAGCGGTGCCGTAGATGGCTCCCATCTGGCGGACTACAGACTCAAGCATGGCTTTGGCATCCGCCATATCGTTGTAGCCGTAGAGGTAGCGTTCCGAGGCCAGATAGGTCAGGGTCACTACACTGCCTCCGTCGCGGATGGCATTCATCTCAAGGGCTGTCTGCAAAATCTTGTGCAGGCTGAGGGCAGATATATCCAGCGTCTTGAGAAAATAGTCGTAATTGACTTTTTCGTACGTCCTATGCCGGCGCAGGTTCAGACTCTGCGCCACGGAATGCAGCACAAAATCCATGGGGCCGCCCAAGACAGTCTGCGCTTCCGCCAAGAGATGGCGGATATCGGCCACGACGGTAGCATCGCAGGGTATGACGGTCAAGCCCGCCTGCTGCGCCAACTGAGGCAAGGCGCCCAACTGCAGGGCTTGGGGGGTATTGGTGAGCACTATGTCCGCACCGCATTCCACGCAGCGTGTGGCGACATGCCACGCCAACGAGCGTTCGTCCAACGCCCCAAAGACAAGGCCTCTTTTACCTTGCAATATGTTGCAATTCTGCACCGCCATTTTACAGTCATTAAAAAACCGCCGCAAAGATACTATATTTTTTTCGAATATACAAATTTATGTTTCCTTTAGCTTATAAAAAATTTCATCGAAGATTCGTGTTGCCTGTTTTGTATCTATTCCCACCTGCTCCGCCAGCCGGATACAATCTTCGCGTTTGGGTAGCGGATTATCGTTCACGGAGGTGGTATGATAATCACCGGCAGTGCCACAAGGAAGTAAGTCATACGCCGGAGAGAAGCGCCATCCGTTATCATAGATGAAGGCAAAATTTCGTGCGTGGTCGTCCCTATTGCCAATGAGCACATTGAAACACATCAAGCGGTATATCTTCCTTATTTCCCCGATGGAGTGCGTCAGTTGACTCGCTATGGCGAATATATGCCGATAGTCCATGCAAGGGATGGTATAGTCTGCCTGCAGCAACCCACCGGCTGTGACTACATGGATTTTAGAGCCATCCGGCTTACGGTCAAAGCGCTGGGTGGCGAACCACCTATCTTCAAAGAGCCGTGTCTCCGGCATCTCTATTCCGCACTGCCGGGCAAGTTGCGAATACCGGTACTCTTCCCGGCCGATGGTTTTCTTATCGCCTTTGGCGCGGAACTTAACCAGCCACTCGACGCCATCCTGCTTCAAGAAGATTTTGGGTCTTGCCCCTCCCGGTGACCCGCCTCGTTGCACCAACTCTTCCAGATGTTCTCCCATATAGGCATCATCCGCCAGAATGGAATCCGCCTCCGCAGCCACGCGTTCAAAATCCAAGAACTCCGGCATGTTGCACAGACTTTTGTCCGGCCGGAACTCCAATGCTCCCCGTCCGTTTTGTCCAACGAGACAGAGTCGCTCCAAGATATTGAGATTATTGCCATTGATGCCTTTCTGCATCAAATAGCGATGGAGGACCAATTGCCCCCATCCGTCCGGCAATGCATCCGCAAACACGCCAAATGCGCCTTCAAACGGATGATAAGGTGCTATTTTCAGTCCGGGCGTCAACGGCAGTTCAAAAGGTGAGATGCTAAATCCGTTCTGAAGCCATTCGGCAGTATATTCAAACGCGCATGTCTGTGGTTTATCGGGAGTCAGTCCCAACCGCCCCACTTGCATACCATGCATCCAGACCTCTATGTATGCCAACTCCGCCATCAGTGCGTAGGTTTATTATGTGACTGAGCCAACATCTCGTCCATTGTGCCCCATATATTGGACGCGAAGAGAGAATGGAAATCATCCAAGGCGTTGAGTGCAGCCGCCACGGACAAGAGCCCCTGTAGCGATATTTGTGCCGTTTGCTCAAAACGCCGGTACGTGGGCAGTGGCATACCGGCCCGTTGAGCCAGTTCGGCTTGTGTCATCTTCAATGCCAGACGACGCTTCTTGACGCGGTTCGCCAACTCTCTTGCCTCCGCAGCAGGGGTATTCATCGTAAGCTCAATCATACCAGTAATAAAATATTATCATTTTATGTGGTTTTTGCACAAAAAGTAATAATATATTGTTCGTTTTTTATTTCGGCGGCAAAGGTACTACTTTTTTTTGACATGTGCAAATATTTTTCACAAAATAATGACATTATACATATACCCTCCCATTATATAGTCAAAAAAATGGTGAAATCTATCACCTGAAAAGCAACTTTTTTTCAATATAAATGCATTTTCTTTGTAATGCACAGATAATCAGGTGCTGTTTACGAACGGGATACGAGAGAGGCAGGAGAGGATAGCAAAACAAGCGCAGGAGGCTCTTTCGGAGTCTCCTGCAGGATGCAGGTTATGCGCATAGCTTTGCTATATCCTTAGTATCCCATTCGGCGGGCTATCCGCCAGTCCATCGGGCGCTATCAGAATTGAGGATAACGGGCAGGTGCATCAGGGGTCGTGTTGTTTCCCGGATCGATTCCGCCATTGCCACTGAGGGATTCCATTACGCACCATGCGCCTATCTCCAGAATTTCCGTAGCGGGCTGGTTATACATTTTCTTTTCCATTGGTATTATAAGTTTTTATTGTTCGTTTTATAGTTGTTCTTTCGGGTTCTGATTTTTTCTTCGGGATATATGCCCGCTCTGCGACTGCCCGTCCCATCGGGCACCTTCAGTGTTCCACGCCCCATGCGCGGAATCCACTGTCGCTTCGGAGCATATATCCAACGCCCTGACGGGAGAACCCGAAAGGAACATTACTTTATAATGTGTCCTTGGGCGTCATACTTGATGCCGTTGCGCTCGATAACAAGAATGCCGTTTTCGATATACTTGCGCGTTTCAACGGTCTCTTCCTCAGCCTGTTCGATGATTTCGCCATCGGGCGCAGCCACCATCAGGCGCGGTTGTACATGCAGTACATCGTCATCATTGACACCGCCCAGCAGATTGAAGTAACAACGGAAAGCAGGTATGTCAGTGTCCACATTCGCATAATAGAGACGGTTGCCACTGATGTAGATAGTACGCTTGCCGGTCGGCATCACCTGTTTGTAGGCGGTGCTGATAAACTCAACCGTATAAACATCGTCCTTGGTGTTGTTCACCGTTTTGGAACCTGCAGCAATAGCTACGGGCGTTACACCCACAAAGGTCGGATTATCAATGTCCGAAGTAGGAATAAGGATATACGGCTTGTTCGCTACGATACCGGTGCTGTTCTTCACGCAGTTAATAACCATACGTCCACCTGCTGCATAGTCCACGCTTATAAGTTCAAATACCTGATCTTTGAAGGGATTATCTTCCGAGTGGGTCTGGAAACTATAACCGAACGGCAGCGAGAAGGTTGCCCAACGGCCTGCAGTGAAGGAACGTTTGTAGGTGATATCAATCGTGCGACCTATCAGTGTATTATAGGTAGTGTAGTAGGAGTCACCAGATGCATAACTGTCTTCCAAATTAAATTCTGTTATATTCGGCGTGGCGGTGAATGTGGCGGTTACGGTCAAATCGCCCGTTACTGTTGCTGTGCCATTGGTCCAGCCGTCGAAAGCATAGGTGTACGATGCATCATCCGTGGCCTTAGTGGCGGTAACGGTTGTACCGTTTACATCAATCGTATTGGCGTCTGTTGTGATTGTCGTGCCATAAGGAACAGAGGCGACTTCATCCTCATCTACAGTACCATAATCCGTGTTATTGCTTACAATAGTTACGGTGTACGTATTGAGTGTGCGGGTGAAGTTGGCAGTTACGGTCGTATTGCCTGTCACTGTTGCCGTGCCGTTCGTCCAGTTAGCGAAAGCATAGGTATATTGTGCAGTGTTTTCTGCTTTAGTGGCGGTAACGGTAGTGCCGTTGATGGTCACTGTATTGGTGCTGGTGCTAATCACCGTGCCATAAGGAACGCTTGCCACAGTTACAGTGTTATCGCTTTCTTCCGACAAAGTTCCGTATGCGTTTTCGTTCTTGGCGACTGTTACGGTATACGTATTGAGTGTGCGGGTGAAATTGGCGGTTACGGTCAAATTTTCGGTTACTGTTGCCGTGCCATTGGTCCAGCCGGTGAAGTCGTAGGTATACTGCGCACCGTCAGTTGTTTCGGTGGCAGTTACGGTTGTTCCGTTCACATCAATCGTATTGGTGCTGGTACTAATCACCGTGCCGTAAGGAACGGTGGCAACTTCAGCCACATCCACCGTACCATAATCCGTGTTATTGCTTACGATAGTTACGGAGTACGTATTAACAGCCCATACAGCCCACAGATCCACGGTAACACCGTTGCCAGTAGTTATCTGGTCACCGCGTGCGCTGTTGGCGTATGCCACCGTGCCTGCCGTAGCATTTGCCTCAGAGGTAGCCCATCCGGCAAAATGTTTGCCTGTGGGAGCGGTGAAGGCATTGGCTGTCAGGTTCTGCGATGTTCCATAAGTGAAGTTCTGGTTGTTCATGCTGCTTCCGCCGCCATTAGCATTAAAACGTACGGTGAACGTATTGGCTGCCCATTGGGCGACGTATGTCACGTCATGATTTGGCATTGTCCAATCATCATCAGTCCAAGTCAAGTCATGTTCTGCGTCATACCAGCCGGTCAATTGATAGCCTTCACGTGTTGCTTGCGGAGCACCATCCGGTAATTCTTCGCCACCAGGATAGTCTCCCTCAACTGCATAACTATATACTGCATTATCAACCAATTCACCATCACCAGCATCCCAAGCAAGGTGGAAATTTGTGGAAACCTGTTCGAATACGGCGGCAAGGGTCTGTGTAGCGCCAGAACCTACTGTGTAGGAATAGGTGTCTTGCAATTCCGAGCCGTCAATCTTAACGCCCCCGAGTGTCCAATAGGCAACTTGGTAGCCGCTTGCAGGAGTGGCTTGCAAAGAGATAGTCTGACCTTGGAAGAACTTGTGTGCTGTACCCGAAGCATAATCTATCACTTTATTGTTCCAATTGGTAGCTGTAAACTGAATCTGTGCCGTACCATTGGCAGCAGGTGTGGTCAATGTCACATCCTTCGGGGCAGTACCGATGGTGAAAGTCATATTGTTATCGCGAGCACTCAATAGTGTTGTTCCTTGTGTGATATAATATGTCTCGTTCAGGTTGAAGACTTCAACAGTACCAAAACGTAGTAACCACCAATAACTGCTTTGCTGACCTCTTGAGTCAAGCAAACCTGAAGAGTATGTTCCTACATAGACTGTATTATCTTTTTTAGTAGCTCGAACATCGTATGTCCCTGATGGTACTACACCATCTTTTGTATCGTCTGTATAGAAAGTGAGGTACATACTCTGTGAACCATTATTCACGGAGAAATGTGCTTTTTCGGCATCGTGGTCAGCAGGCGTTGCGGCATCGAAAGTGGCACTGAATGCTTCGTTTCTTTCACCGCTAAAGTAGAATTTGTTCCAACTACTGGAATTATTAACCTGACTTGTAATGGTGTGGATATAGTAGAATGTACCACTATTCAAATATGCACTGGTCAGTTCTGCCACTTGATATGTTTTGTCATAATTGACGACAGCGACACCTTGGGACATTACATACTTTGTTCCGTTTTTGGTAATATAACTACTTGAAGCATAGTCACCATTCTGGTCAGGTCCAAAGAATGCTGCAAATTTCTGTGAAGAGGTAAAGTTACTTGCTTGTGTAAATGGCATATAGATATTAATCTTGTCATTACTTTGTGAGCTGGATACCAAAAATGGAGAATAGTTTGTATCATCATATCCGCTTATTTTTCCTTCACTCAAATTAACAGCCGTAAAGGTCTTGTTGGGAGTTTTAGACGAAATGGTAAGGTTCATATCAAAATCACCGCCGGAGGATGTACCCTTCAATGAAGCAGTAGTCATTGAGAGGTTATTGCTGCTTTTTGAAATAGTAATCTTACCGCTCTTGAACATCCATCGCGTGTAACCGTCATTATCGGTACATCCGCCCCAAACATCTGTACCAACGGTATATTGTTTTGCGGGTATACCGATATTCGCGTCAGCAGTTGTGATATTAAACACAAGCGTCAGTGTATTGGTGCCATCGTACGCTTGTAAGACAGCCTTACCATTCTCCTCATCCGTAGCCACACGGCATGAAGTGTAAGTGGTTGTAAGATGACGCGAATCGCCGATGGTGACATTGTATGTATTGCTTCCACTAGTTAGGTTAGTTGAGTATACATATGGATATCCATGACGACCTGCTGTAAAAGTCAAACTACCACTGGTAAAATTTGCACCTCCCGCCGTAACGGATGTAGCAAATATTTTAGAATTCGGGGTATTATTACCATACAAAAGATTACCATTATCATCCTGAAAGCAGTTATAATAATTCCATTGGACGCAATTCCCCCACATATTTTTAGAAGCACATTCATTTGATGCAGATAAGGAACCATAATCGACTATATTACATAATGCCGCGCTATATGAGGATGTTTGTACTGTATACGTAGCCTGTGAAGGGAGTGTTTCTGCTCCATAATCCATCAAGCCGTTACTGGCAGAATAAGTAAGATACAATGTAATCGCAGGTTTTGCTGTATTTATACTATTATTATTTGCTTTGTATCCATCCGCTATCATAATTGTTTTCGTATAAAACATATCTCGCGTATACTGTCCATAATAGGAACTATAGTATTTAGGACCCAAAAATGTATAGCGAGTCCCGTGTCCAGCAGAAGGTGCAACATCTTTCCAATCGAAATGATTAGTGTAAATTGCCTGCGGTGCATTATGTCTTCCGCTGACTTGTACTTCATCCGTGAAGAGAGTTTCCCCTTCGGGCGTATCGTTAATGGCGCTGAGGAGTTGCGCTTGCATTGCCATACTCATTGAGAGAATGAACAAAGTAAAGAACGTAAAGATTTTTTTCATGATTGTTTTGATTTTTTTGGTTAATATTTGGGTTAATTGTTTTAGTTGGTCTAGTGTACTAGTTTTCTAGTGGTCTAGGTCTTACTAAGAAGGGATAGGATAAACCAGGATAGACTAAGATAGTCTAAGATGGACTAATGCTAACCCTTCGGTAAGGGTATGCTATCCCTATGGTCATCTCGCGGTGAGCATCCGATGAGCATACGATGAGCATACGATGAGCATCCGATGAGAGCCTATGGGGAACCTATGGGTTTCACGCACATTTTCAATGTTCATTGTTCGGTGAAAAGGTTAGCAAAAGATGCAAACAGTTTCACTTTTCGGCGGCAAAAGTAATACAATTATTTTAATTGTGCAAACATTTTGGCGAAAAAATTTAACAAAAGTGCAATTTTTGCGAAAAAGTTGCAGAAAGATATAGAAAAAAGCACCCTATTTCACAAAGAAACATTTGCAATGCATTTCAAAAAAATGCGATTTTGCATAATTTTTTGAAATGCATTGCAAAATTTTCGGGCGTTTTATTATCTAAAAAAAACAATAAAATACCCTTGGTACAGGATAACAGAAAGGAACAGGATGTCAGTCCTTTAAATTTGTAATTTTCGTGGTTTTTTGATTGGAACTTTCGTGGAAGATGTGGTTTTAGGGGTGGAGGATTTTGGAGAGGAGGCGAATGGCGCCGGAGACGGTGCGAACCTGCTGCACAATGGCATAACGGCGGCCGGTGGGTTGGCCTGTCTTGCGGTCTTTCTCATCCACAAAACGGCAACGGTCACCGCGCGAATAGACATACTGCACAATCTTGCCAAAGACATCGCTCTGGAAATAACCCGCTTGAGAAGTAACGAAATAAAGGGTGAGATGTTCCTGCTTCAAGAACACCTTTTCGATGCCCAGTTCACAGCATAACCACCGCAAGCGCACCACATTCATCAGTTCTTCCGCCTCTTGCGGCAAAGGACCGAAACGGTCGATGAGGCGTTTCTGATACGCCGTCAGTTCGTCTTCGCTGCGCAAAGAATCCAGTTCGCGGTAAAGGGTGATGCGTTCGGAGATATTCTCAATATACGTATTGGGGAAAGCCAACGGCAAGTCACTTTCCAACTGGGAGTCACTGCACCAGTATCTGCCGGCGGTTGCGCGTGCGCCCGATGCGGCATCCTCGCCAAAAGGCAAAGCGCCATCGGACAAAGCAAACTCCGCCTTCAGTTCTTCCACGGCATCGTTGAGAATCTTCTGGTAGGTTTCATAGCCCAAATCGGCGATAAAGCCCGACTGTTCAGCGCCCAAGAGGTTGCCGGCTCCTCGGATATCCAAGTCCTGCATGGCGATATGAAAACCGCTGCCCAGTTCGGCAAAGGTAGAAAGGGCATCCAATCGCCGTCGGGCATCTTCGGTGAGCAGTTCGCGTTCCGGCGCCACGAGATAGCAATAGGCCTTGCGGTTGCTTCGCCCTACCCTTCCGCGCAACTGGTGTAAATCGCTGAGTCCGTAATGCTGGGCGGAGAAAACAATCATAGTATTCACATTCGGGATATCCACACCCGATTCGATGATAGTGGTAGAGACAAGGATATCATAATCGTAATTGATGAAGGCCTCCAGCCGTTCCTCCATTTCATCGGGCGGCATCTGTCCGTGTGCGGTGACAATACGCGCTTCGGGACAAAGGGAATGCAGGCGATGCTCAATGCGCGGCAACATCTCAATGCGGTTGCTGACAACAAAAATCTGTCCGTTACGCTGCATCTCCAGTTCCAACGCCTCTTTGATGATATCGTCATCTTCGGGCGTTATGACTTCGGTCTGAACGGGATAACGGTTCTGCGGCGGCGTGTTCATGACACTCAAGTCGCGCGCGCCCAGGAGCGAAAATTGTAAGGTACGCGGGATAGGTGTGGCTGTGAGCGTGAGCACATCCACATTGGTGCGAAGGGCCTTGAGTTTATCCTTTACCGCCACGCCGAACTTCTGCTCCTCATCAATAATAAGCAGACCCAAATCATGCCACTTGACGGACTTGCCGACCAGTTTATGCGTGCCGATAAGGATGTCAATCTTGCCTTCCTCCAGTTCGCGGAGGATATCTTTGGTCTGCGCCGCCGACTTACCCCGGCTGAGATACTCTACGCGAACAGGGAAGTTGCGGAAACGTTCGCTGAACGTGTTGTAATGCTGCAAAGCAAGCACTGTAGTAGGAACAAGCACCGCCACCTGCTTGCCGTCCGTAGCCGCTTTGAAGGCCGCCCGCATTGCCAGTTCGGTTTTGCCAAAGCCCACATCACCGCAGATGAGGCGATCCATCGGCAAAGGCGACTCCATATCACGCTTGATATCCAGCGTGGCTTTCGCCTGGTCGGGCGTATCTTCATAGAGGAAAGAAGCCTCTAACTCCTGCTGCATATATCCGTCGGGCGTATAGGCAAAACCTTTCTGCTGCTTGCGTGCGGCATAGAGACGGATGAGGTCACGAGCAATATCCTTGAGTTTATCCTTGGTGCGCTCTTTGAGTTTGTCCCAAGCACTGCTGCCAATCTTACTGATAGTAGGAGGCGTGCCCTCTTTGCCCTTGTATTTGGCAATACGATGGAGGTTGTGAATAGAGACAAAGATAGTATCCCCGTCGCGGTAGTTCAGGCGAATCATCTCCTGCGGCCGTCCGTTGACGGAAGTGGTGACCAGTCCGCCAAACTGCCCAATGCCATGGTCGGAATGCACAACATAATCCCCTACCCTCAACTGATTGATTTCCTTCAGCGTAAGGATAGCCTTGCCTCGTCGGGCATTCTCGCTCTTGAGTTGAACGCGATGGTAGCGCTCAAAGATTTCATGGTCGGTGTAACAGCAGATTTTCGCCTCGTGGTCCACCCAGCCGGCATGTAAAGTGTGGTCAACCGGCGTGAAGACATCGGGCGGCAACTGCAGTTCCTCGAAGATAGCCTGCAGGCGGTCGGTCTGCTTTTTCTGGTCCGCTAATATATATAGGTGATAGTTTTCGTCCAGATGTTGCTTGATATCATCGGTCAGGAGGTCAAAGTTCTTATGGAAAACGGGCTGCGGAGCCGTTCGGAAAGCAATTTCCTCGCACGGCATAAGGGTGGATTGGTCGCGCAGTTCAATGGTGGCAGCCTGCTCAATCCGAGTCCACGGCAAGAGTCCTTCCAACTTGAAACGAACCATGGAGAAGTCGTTGGAGACAAAAACAATGTCGGAATCCAGATAATCCAGCAAAGTACATACTTTGCCGGCATCCTCCTCCGCCTGCGGGGCAACAATCTGAATGGAATCAATTTTGTCCTGACTAAGTTGCGTTTCCAGTTCAAACGTACGGATGGAATCCACCTCATCGCCAAAGAAATCAATACGATAGGGGTCCTCATGGCTATAGGAATAGACATCCACAATGCTGCCACGCACGGCATACTGACCGGGCTCATAGACAAAATCTACCCGCGTAAAGCCCAAATCTGCCAATTGTTCGCCCAAGCGGGAAATCTGCAACGCATCGCCTGTTTTCAGGAGCAATGTTCTGTCGGAAAGCCTCTCCGGCACAGGCACAGGCTCGATGATTGCTTCGGGATAGGTGACCACGACAAAAGAACCGCTTGAGAACCGCTTGAGAACCGCTGATAAGACTTCCGTTCGTTGGATGGCCATCGCTTCATCTTCGCCCTGCCGCCTACGATGCGACACAGGAAAGAAGAAAACAGACTGATTTACAGTCTCTTTTTCCATCGAAAGCGTCCGCAAATCGCCAAAGAGATACTGCGCCTCATCGGCATTGTCCATCACCACCAACATACGCGCATCCGCCAATCCCGCCAGAACCACCGAACGCGCAGAAGCATACAGACCACTCAGCAAAAAATGCTTTTTGCCTTTCATCCGCTCCGCCAACACGCCAAGCGCAGGATGACGGCGCAAGAGGGAAAATAAATCTCCAATCTGCATACTTTGGGTCGTTTTGTTGTAAAAAATCGCACAAAAGTACTACTTTTTGGGGATATATCCAAATAATTGAACAAAAAAGCCGAATAAATTTGGTACTATGAAAAAAAAGTATTATCTTTGCAGGCTTTTATGTAGGCAAACTATTATAAACCCCAAAAGAAGTGATATGAAGAAATTTTTACTTGTAATTATTGCTCTCGGCTTTGGTTTTTCGCTGTGGGCAGACGACGACTGTTTGTACCCCACTTTGAACGGCCTGAAAGGCGATGCCATTCTTGACGAACTGCACGAACTGATTAAAGATCACACTGTGCTCGATTACTTTAGGATACGTGCGGATCAATCGCGCGTGGACGTGGTAGACGGCAGAGTGATAGATATGTATTCGAACTGCAACTTTAGTGCATCAGACGACTACTGTAAAGATGTGGAAGCGGACGATGACTGCATCTGCTACAACCGCGAACACACGTTGCCTAAATCGTGGTGGGGACATGACGAAAACAACCCCGAACCGATGTACACCGACCTGTATCACGTCGTACCGACATGTGCTAATGCCAACTATTCGCGCTCCAACCTTCCGTACGGCGAACTAGACGGCGATGCAGCATGGGAGAACGGTTTCAGCAAAGTGGGCAAGGGAAGTTCGTTGGGCAATGTGACAGATGTGTTCGAACCCAACGCACGTTACAAAGGCGACATCGCGCGCATATACTTCTATATGGTGACGTGCTATCGAGACAAGAATTTCGCGCAGGCAGCGGGAACATGGTTCTTCAAGTACTCCAGCAAAGGTGTGGTGAGTTTCAGGAGTAATAAAGTGAAAGCGTTGCTGATGAAATGGCACCGCAACGATGCTGTATCGGAGGAAGAGCGTCGTCGTGCGCAGCGTGTGGCCGCTATACAAGGGAACCACAATCCGTTTGTGGAGTATCCTGAACTGGCAGAATATATCTGGGGTGACAACACAGAAGACACCTACTACTGCGGCGGCACACCGCTATACGAGGTACAGGAAGACGATGCCGTTCTGGACACCGAGCAGCCGATGTATAACGCTGTGGGTCAGAAAGTTGATGCGTCGTATCACGGAATTGTTATCCAAAACGGACACAAATTCCTGCTGCAATAAAGCGCACAGGGGAGCATGGAGTATCTGCATGATATATTTCTCGTGCCCGGTGTCAGCCAATCGCTGCTGATACTGACCATAGTGGTGGCACTCGGCATCTTTCTTGCCGGACGGCTGACCATACGCGGCATGGGACTCGGCGTGACATGGATACTCTTCTGCGGCATCCTCTTTTCCGCATTGGGCATACAGATTGACCCGACCGTGGAACAGTTTGCAAAAGACTTCGGGCTGGTGCTGTTCGTTTACAGTCTGGGTCTGCAAGCCGGTCCGTCGTTCTTCTCATCCTTCTCGCACGGCGGACTGAGACTCAACCTGCTGGCCACCGCCATCGTTGTTTTGGGCGTTGGCGGCACACTGGCTATCGCATTTATTTCGCATGAAGACATGGCATCCATGGTGGGCGTAATGACAGGTGCCGTGACCAACACATCTTCCATGGGTGCCGCCCAACAAGCCTATGCCGACCTGCACCACACGGCACATCCGTATATCGCCACCGGCTATGCACTCGCCTACCCGTTCTCGGTGCTGGGCGTAATCGTTTCGATGGTGCTGCTGCAAAAAATATGCCGCATCCGACCTCAAGAGGAAGAAAAAACACTGCTTGCCGAAGCGGAACAACAATCCCAACAACCCGTATGCGTGGATATACGCCTGACAAACACAGAAATACTGAACAAACGCCTGACCGTGCTGCACAATTCCTGCAAAGCGGAAATGGTGGTGTCGCGCATCATCCACAGTGACGGACAGGACGAAGTGGCTCACAGCAAGACCGTTCTCCGCGAAGGTGACACAATCCGCGTACTGACCGACCATGCGCATTTGCAAGAACTGCAAACACTCGGCGAAGTGTCGGTGTTCAAGACCATCCCCAACGGCGACACCCCGCATCTGGTATCACGCCGCATCGTCGTGACCAAACCCGAATGGAACGGACAGAAAATAGGCAAAGTGTCCTTGCGTGCGCATTATAATGTCAATATCACGCGCGTCATCCGTGCCGGCGTGGGACTGCTGGCCACACCAATGCTGCGTCTGCAACTGGGCGACCGCATCATCGTTGTGGGCGAACAAGACGACGTGCGCAAAGTGGGCGAACTGTTCGGCAACGAACTCAAACGTCTGGATGCGCCCAATCTAATACCCATCTTCGTGGGAATAGCACTCGGCGTTATTGTCGGCACCCTGCCTATCGCCTTGCCCGGACTGGGACAGAGTTTCCGCCTCGGACTGGCAGGAGGCACCCTGGTGGTGGCACTGCTGATGGGACGCTTCGGCCCTACCTATAAAATAGTGACATTCTCCACAACATCCGCCAACCACATGCTGCGCGAAGTCGGTTTGGCACTGTTTCTTGCGGCGGTAGGTCTGGGAGCAGGCGAAGTGTTCTTATCTGCCCTCACATCCGGCGGATATATGTGGATTGTTTATAGCATCCTGATTGCCGTACTGCCCCTGCTGATTGTCGGCATCATCGCTTACCGCGCGATGCATATCAACTATTTCACCGTCATCGGCCTCTTTACCGGCGCGATGAACGATGCTCCCGCACTGGGCTATGCCATGTCCATATCACCCAACAACGACCAGGCATCGGTGACCTACGCTACCGTTTATCCGCTGACCATGTTCCTGCGCATTCTGGCGGCACAACTGATGATTATACTGCTATGCTAATAAAAAAAACACTATCGAATATGAAACGTATCACTCTTTTCCTTCTGCTAGCTGTCGGACTGATGGCTTGCGAGAAATCCGAAAAAAAGAACAACGCCCTGCAAGTAAATCCGACAAGCATTACCTGCAATAGCGGCGACGATACACCTATTACCGTTGCCGACGGTGCGGCATTTACCATCACCACCGCCGATTCATGTGTGGCACAACCTTTGGCAGACGGCACAGGTGTCCGTGGCTTCATGGTGGGACAAACCGTCGTGACCGTCACATCCAACGGCAAAAGTGCGCAAATACCCGTGACGGTGGCACCCAAGATTACCGAATTCCAAGACCCTGCATTGCTGTTCGGAGGCACCATGCAAGATGTGAAAGATGCGATGGGAGAGCCAAAGACAACAGCGAATAATAATCTGTACTACGATCTAACAGAAGACGGCAGTGTGTACGCTGCTTACAAGTTTGAAGACAATAAACTGACACGTATCTATGTGTATCCGACGAACGAGAAGATTGGGTCGTTCTACAAATATCTCAACGAGCGTTACTTTATTGAGGTGGTGGATGAGCAGACTGCACATTATTACAACCACTTTAATCTGAATTTTGCATCCCTGAAAGTACATCTCGGACACGATGGCATCGGTTGGTTTGCGGAATACCGCGCTTTCGACCCTGCCCATCCGTATGATTAAAACCAATTAAGACAGTTAAACGTTCTGTTTTACCCATGAAAAAGTATATTTTGACACTGCTGGCATCCATTTGGGTTATTTCCGCCATATGGGCGGAACCTGTTCCTGCAGGCTACTACAGCCGCTTGGAAGGATTGTCCGATGAGGCCCTGAAAAGCACGCTGAAAGAGATTATCCGTCCGCATCACGCTGTTCCTTACGGCGATTCGACATGGATTGTATTTTACTACTCCGACCGCAACGAAGACGGACTTTGTATGGATATGTACTGCGATGAATGGAAACCCTTTACTTCGAAGGGAAGCATACCCACGAACTGTAATATCGAGCACTCTTTTGCCAATTCTTGGTGGGGAGGAACAAAAGGGGATGCATATAAAGACTGTTTCCACCTCAATCCTTCCAACAAAACAGCCAATAGTGCACGCGGCAGTTACGCGTTAGGAGTACCGGAAAAGGATATCAAAATCGCCGGTTCGCTCCGCATCGGCAAAATGCACCATGAAGAGAAGAATACCGATTTCTGGGTGTTTGAACCGAAGGACGAATATAAAGGTGATTTTGCCCGTGCATACTTTTATGTAGCGACATGTTACGGTCGTGACAAAGACGGTGGCTATTCCGATCTTCCCGCTGTCTCGAATAAAAAACCCAATATCGGTTGGCGCATGAAGGATGTGGAGTCCATGTATACCATGCAGAACGACAACTATCTGGAGTTCCAGCCATGGGCAGCGGCGCTATTGCTACAATGGCACCGCCAAGACCCTGTCAGCGAAAAAGAGCGCAAACGTGCCGATGCAGTCAGCGACTTCCAGCATAACCACAACCCGTTCATCGATTATCCCGAACTGGTGGAATATATCTGGGGCGACCATGCGCATCAAGCTTTCTACTTCGGCGGCACAACCGATTTGTCCGAAATGCAAGAAAACGTACCGTCTCGGCAAAAAGTATTCCGAAACGGACAAATCTATATCGTCAGTGGAGATGTCACCTACGACCTACTGGGCAACAAGGTCGCTGTGGAAATCCATTAAACGGCACGAAAAAGTCTTGCCAAAAGCATGAAAATAAACTTTTTCAAGAAAAAGTGACCATTTTTGCACTTTTTTTTGCTCATGTCAGAAAAAAGATGTACCTTTGCCGCGAATTATGGGCATGACCAAAATAATGCCCGAAAGAACAGCTATTATTAAACAACCAAAAATACAAAAAATCATGGCAGAAGAAAAATTGAACTTGTTGGCTGATTTCCCCGCCATTTCCACCAAAACGTGGAAGGAGAAAATCATTACCGACCTCAAAGGCGCCGACTTTGACAAGAAACTTGTCTGGCGCACGACGGAAGGTTTCAACGTACAGCCTTTCTATCGTCAGGAAGACCTCAAAGGTCTGAAAACCACTGTCTCTGCTCCCGGACAGTTCCCCTATGTGCGCGGCACAAAAGAGAACAACGAGTGGGCTATTCGTCAGAACATCTGCGCTTGCAAAAACGCCCGCAAAGCCAATGCAAAAGCGCTGGAAGTGCTGAACAAAGGTATCACTTCGCTCGGTTTCTGCTTGGACAGCGACAAACTTACCTATCGTTTCATCAAGACCCTGCTGCAAGACATCCAAGCAGATGCTATCGCTATCAACTTCAGCATCTGCCCGTGCGCAGCACCCAAACTGGCTAATATCCTCGTCCGTTACTATGGACGTATGGGCTATGACTTCAAGGCCATCACCGGTTCCATCAATCTGGACCCGATGAGCAAAATGCTCCTCAAAGGCAAACCACTCACGCGCGAAGAGGTAGCAGAAAAGCTGGTGGCTACGGTCAAGGCTGCCAAGTCGCTGGTTAACTACCGCGTTGTGACGGTTAACAGCGTTCTCCTTAACAACTCCGGCGCTTACTGCGCACAGGAACTGGCGTACGCACTCGCTTGGGGCGTAGAGTATATGAACATGCTCACCGAAGGCGGTATTCCAAACTACCTTGCTGCACGCAACATCCGCTTCAATATGGGTATCGGCGGCAACTATTTCATGGAACTCGCCAAGTTCCGTGCCGCCCGTCTCCTCTGGGCAAAGATTGTTGAGGCCTACAAGGCACCTGTCTTCACCGCTGCCCTCAAAGAGGCTGCCAAGATGAACGTCAGTGCGACAACGAGCCGTTTCAACATGACCATCTTTGATGCTTATGTCAACCTCCTTCGCTCGCAGACGGAGACCATGTCTGCCGCATTGGCAGGTGTGGACGAAATCACCGTCACTCCTTTTGACGTGACATACGAGAAACCCACCGACTTTGCAGAGCGTATCGCCCGTAACCAACAGTTGCTGTTGAAAGAAGAGGCACACTTCGACAAAGTTGTTGACCCCGCTGCAGGTTCCTACTATATCGAGAACCTCACCGCCTCTATCGCTGCCGAAGCATGGAAGCAGTTCCTCGCTATTCAGGAGCAAGGCGGTATGTACGCCATGATTATGGCGGGCAAGGTACAGGCCGCTATGGCAGAAACCTTGAAAGCCCGTCTCAGCGATGTTGCCAAACGCAAAGAAGTGCTGCTGGGTTCTAACCAGTTCCCGAACTTCAACGAGAAAGCCGCCAAGAAAATCAAGGTCAATGCCGGTGCTTGCAGTTCCATCTGCACATGCAAAGACAAACCCGCTGAAACCAACCACTGCGGCTGTGACTGCAAGTGCGAGAACGCGCTGCCTACCCTGCCTGTGGCTCGTGCTGCCGAAGAGTTCGAGACACTCCGTCTGGAAACCGAAGGTGCCAAACACCAGCCCGTTGCCTTCATGCTCACCATCGGTAACCTCGCTATGCGTATCGCACGTGCACAGTTCTCGTGCAACTTCCTCGCTTGCGCAGGCTACAAAGTGATTGACAACAACGGATTCAAGACCGTCAAGGAAGGTATCAAAGCCGCGCGCAAAGCCAAAGCGGATATTATCGTCCTCTGCTCCAGCGATGATGAATACGCCACCTACGCTCCCGAAGCATGGAAAGTGCTACAAGGACAAAAGGAAATCTTCATCGTGGCAGGTGCACCCGCTTGCATGGAAGACCTCCAAAAACTGGGCATCCAGAACTTCATCCATGTGCGTTGCAACGTGCTCGACACCCTTAAGAAATTTAATGCTCAACTCCTTAATAAGTAATCGTTATGACTCCTAATTTCAAAGATATTGATATCACTAAAGTTGCTGCTTCGCATGTAGAAGGAGCCAACGAAGCCAATTGGCAAACGCCGGAGCTCATCGACGTTAAGCCCGTTTATACCAAGGAAGACCTGGAAGGTATGGAGCATCTCAACTATGCTTCGGGTATTCCGCCATTCCTGCGTGGCCCGTACAGCGCCATGTATCCCTTGCGTCCCTGGACTATCCGTCAGTACGCAGGTTTCTCCACGGCTGCCGAGTCCAACGCTTTCTATCGCCGTAACCTCGCTTCGGGTCAAAAAGGTCTGTCTGTCGCATTCGACCTGCCTACCCACCGCGGTTACAATGCAGATAACATGCGTGTTGTCGGCGATGTCGGAAAAGCAGGCGTGAGCATCTGCTCCCTGGAAGACATGAAAGTGCTCTTCGCAGGTATTCCTTTGAACAAGATGTCTGTGTCCATGACCATGAACGGTGCCGTGCTGCCTGTCCTCGCTTTCTATATCAACGCAGGTCTGGAACAGGGTGCCAAACTTGAAGAAATGGCCGGTACGATTCAAAACGATATTCTGAAGGAGTTCATGGTGCGTAACACCTATATCTATCCGCCTAAGTTCTCCATGAAGATTATCGCTGATATCTTCGAATATACTTCGCAGAACATGCCTAAGTTCAACTCTATCTCCATCTCCGGTTACCACATGCAGGAAGCAGGTGCCACCGCTGATATTGAGTTGGCTTACACCCTCGCCGATGGTATGGAATACCTCCGTGCAGGTGTCAATGCAGGTATGTCGGTCGATACATTCGCACCGCGTCTGTCCTTCTTCTGGGCCATCGGTATGAACCACTTCATGGAGATTGCCAAGATGCGTGCAGGACGTATGCTGTGGGCGAAGATTGTGAAGTCTTTCGGTGCTAAGAACCCCAAATCCATGGCGCTGCGTACCCACTGCCAGACTTCCGGTTGGTCACTCACCGAGCAAGACCCCTTCAACAACGTCGGACGTACCTGTATCGAAGCTATGGGTGCTGCGCTGGGTCACACACAGTCCCTTCACACCAACGCTTTGGACGAGGCTATCGCACTGCCGACCGATTTCTCCGCACGTATCGCGCGTAACACGCAGATTTACATCCAGGAGGAAACCAAAGTCTGCAAGGCTATTGACCCGTGGGCAGGCTCGTACTATGTGGAGTCTCTCACCAAGGAAATCATGGACAAGGCTTGGGCACATATCCAGGAGATTGAAAAACTCGGCGGTATGGCGGCTGCTATCGAAACCGGTATTCCTAAGATGCGTATCGAGGAAGCCGCAGCACGTACACAAGCGCGTATTGACTCCGGCACACAGAAGATTATCGGCGTGAACGAGTATCGTCTTGAGCACGAAGACCCGATTGATATTCTTGAGATTGACAACACCGCCGTTCGTACCGAACAGGTGGAGCGCCTCAAAGAATTGCGTGCACATCGTGACGAGAAAGCTGTACAGGCTGCTCTCGCTGAAATCACCAAGTCCGTACAGGCATGGGCAGATGGCAAGAAGGGAGAAAACCTCCTCGCACTGGCTGTCAAGGCTGCAGGTTTGCGGGCATCCCTCGGTGAAATCTCCGACGCATGCGAGAAAGTTGTCGGACGTTATAAAGCAACCATTAGAACTATTTCAGGAGTGTATAAAGCAGGAACAACCAACGACGAGGAGTTCAAAGAGGCTTGTCGTCTCACGGCAGAGTTTGCCAAGAAAGAAGGTCGTCAACCCCGTATCATGATTGCCAAGATGGGTCAGGACGGACATGACCGTGGCGCTAAAGTGGTGGCCACAGGATATGCCGACTGCGGTTTCGATGTGGATATGGGTCCTTTGTTCCAAACGCCGGAAGAGGCTGCAAAACAAGCAGTTGAGAATGACGTACATACATTGGGCGTTTCCTCGCTGGCTGCAGGTCACAAGACCCTCATCCCGCAGGTGATTGCCGAGTTGAAACGTCTCGGTCGTCCGGATATCATGGTCACCGCCGGTGGCGTTATCCCTGCTCAGGACTATGACTTCCTCTATAAGGCAGGTGTAGCCGCTATCTTCGGCCCCGGTACTTCCGTAGCCCACTCTGCAAAAGTCGTAATGCAATTGCTAATGAACGAGCAAAAGTAAGAAACTGAATGTTTATACAGAAAGAGAACGTCCCAACGGGCGTTCTCTTTTGCAAAAATAACCATATATA
>Ga0256405_10005477_pt1 | contig 21854 bp, 23 predicted proteins | sample RumenRJG_02DNA_FD_189096 | JGI IMG/M metagenome (GOLD analysis project Ga0256405, IMG submission 189096) | Bovine rumen microbial communities from Lethbridge, Alberta, Canada - RJG_02 | ecosystem: Host-associated > Mammals > Digestive system > Stomach > Rumen | place: Canada: Alberta... | reverse complement strand
TGTTAAATAAGAAAGAAGCGTTTAATCCCAATTTAGTGGTTAAATGCTGAATAAATTACAGCAAGTTAGTTAATTACTACTTGACTTTTTATAGGAGAAGAACATGAAAAGATTTTTTGCACTGTTGCTGGTCATCGTGACGGTTCTGTCCGTAGCGGCGTTGTCTGCCTGCAAAAAGGAGAAGGTTATTCCGACCGTGCCGCCTGTGTCCGACACAAGTGACGCAGCATCTTCCGCTCAAACAACGGCAGAGGCGACTCAGGCAGCCGCGGCGGATTTCGTTCCGCTGTCACCGACCGCTTTTACCGTTTCGGCAGGGGACTATGAGCTGAAATTTGAGCCCATCCCGCTCGGCGGAATCGGCGGTACGGGCAGCCACAGCTTCTGCGGCGATTACTCCGAGGGCAAGTACTATATCGCCGACAAGGACGCGAAGAAGGTGTATGTCTATACGATCGACGGCACGACGGCGACCCTTGACAAGGAGTATGACACCGAGGTCGGCTTTGAGAAGATTACCGCTAACCACAACGGCGATATCCTGCTCAGCCAAGGCATCTTTGAAGCATATGAGCTGCTCAGGGACGGCAACTTTGATAAACTGCCCTTCAAGCATGATTTGGAGTGCTCCAAAAAAGAGGACTTCGCGGTGATTACATGGGTCAACGCCGATCCGACCGTCATCCATGACGGCGAAGAGGGCGAGTGGGTGTTCAAGAACATCAACAACGACAACGACAGAGTCGGTAACCTCGCGATGGTGTTTGACTGTGAGATCGTCGGCGACCGCGTGCTGATCGGCGGCAACTATAAGGAAGGCGATACCGAGGGCTACCGCATCGGCGTCTATGACTATGACGGCAAAGAGCTGGCGATGTCCGATTGGGAAGATCCCGTCGGCTATACCGCGCTTTACGAGACCGACCGCGGCATTATCTCGGCGAATGTTTCCAGGCTCTATCTGCATGACAGCGACTGTAAGCCGCTCGCGACGGTCAAAGACCTCAAGGCTGAGTCAGGCTTTGACAGCAAGACCGTGTCCACCTTCTGGGTCAAGGACTTTTCAGACGACGGCAACGGTGCGCTGTATATGCTTGTTTACGCTATCAAGACCGATGATACCAAAGAAGCGCTCCTGTATAAGGTGACAGGCTTCTGATAATTCGCAATTACATAAAGCAGCAGCCCCGTCTGATTTCAGGCGGGGCTGCTGTTATATGCGGTATTATGATTCAAAGTAGGTGATGCACTGCTGGGGACAGGCGACGACGCACTTGCCGCAGCCGGTACACAGCGAGGGCGTGACATAGGCGCAGAAGTTCTCGACCTTGACAGCGCCGTACTCGCAGGTTTTCTCGCATTTTTTACAGCCGATACAGCCGGTTTTGCACAGCTTGCGGGTGACAGCTCCCTTGTCGCGGTTGGAGCAGCGGACGATCGCCTGGTTTTTGAGAGGGACGATCTCGATGATCTGTCTGGGGCAAGCCTTGACGCACAGGGTGCAGGCTTTGCACTTATCCTTGTTGACAACCGCAACGCCGTTGCAGACATGGATCGCGTCATAGGGGCAGACAGCTTCACAGTCGCCCAGTCCCATACAGCCGTAGGAGCAGGCGGTCAGACCGCCGCCGATCTTCATCGCGGCGGAACAGCTCTTGATGCCTGTGTACTCGGCTTTGTAGCTTGTGTTGTCAAGAGAACCCATGCACTTGACGACCGCGACCTTCGGCTCGGCGCCCTTTGCGTCGATCCCGAGGATCTTGGAGATCTCCTGGGTGCAGGCAAGTCCGCCGGGGGCGCACATGCCGACCTCGGCTTTGCCTTTTGCGAGAGCGTCGGCGTAGCCGGAGCAGCCGGAGTAGCCGCACGCGCCGCAGTTCGCGCCGGGGAGCGCTTCTAAAATCTGTTCCGCTTTCTCGTTCTTGGGAACAGCCATCACGATGGAGGCGACGGACAGGATCAGACCGATCAACAGTCCGATTCCCGCGACGAGGATGACAGCTAATAAGATACCGTTCATACGCGCCTCCTTATGCTAACGGGATGAGCTTATCGGCAAAGCCCGCGAACCCGAGAAAGGACAGTGAAACCAGCGCCGCGGCGACCAGCGTGATCGGCAGACCCTTGAGCGACTTGGGGATATCGGCGCTCTCGAGACGTCCGCGGACGCCCGCAAACATGACCATCGCGACCAAAAAGCCGATTCCCGCGCCGAACGCGTTGACCAGCGCGTGACCGTAGGTGTAGGGGTAGGCGGCGGTGGCGTCGACCTTCTGGATCACCAGCATGGTCACGCCGAGCACGGCGCAGTTGGTGGTAATCAGCGGCAGGTAGATGCCCAGCGAGTTGTACAGCGAGGGGATGTACTTTCTCAGGATGATTTCCACCAGCTGTACCAGACCCGCGATAATCAGGATGAACAGCACGGTCTGAAGATACTCCATGCCCATCGGAACGAGCAGGTACATGTAGATCGGGAAGGTGACGGCGGTCGCCAGCACCATGACAAAGGTGACGGCAACGCTCATGCCCACGGCGGTGTTGAGCTTTTTTGATACGCCGAGGAAGGGGCAGATGCCGAGGAATTTTGACAGAACGTAGTTTTCGGTAAGGATTGCCGCGAGAAATACGGCGACTAGAGACTTAATCAACATTCTCAGCCGCCTCCTTTCCGTTCTCCTGACAGAGCTTTTCGGAGCAGTTCTCCGCCATCGGACAGCCGTCGCACGGCGTATCCTTGACCTTTTTGCCGGAGCGGGAGTTGAGCTTGTTGGCGATCATAATCAGCATGCCGAAGACAAAGAAGCCTCCGGGCGGCAGGATGAAGATCAATATCTGGACGGGCAGGAGCTGAACGCCGAAGAGCGTACCGGAGCCGAGCAGCTCACGGATGATGCCCATGCACAACAGCGCCGCCGTGAAGCCCACGCCCATACCCAGTCCGTCGAGGATGGACGGCAGGACGGGGTTTTTGCCGGCGAACATCTCGGCTCTGCCTAAGATGATACAGTTGACGACGATCAGCGGCAGATAGATGCCGAGCGAGTCGTTGATGGCGGGCGCGAACGCCTTGACGAGCATTTGCACGACGGAGACGAAGCCCGCGATGATCGTAATATAGGCGGGAATACGCACCTTGTCGGGGATGAACTTGCGCAGGAGGGAGATCACGGCGTTGGAGCAGACAAGAACCGCCGTCGCCGCGACGCCCATGCCGATCGCGTTGGACGCGGAGGTGGTAACGGCAAGGGTGGGGCAGGTGCCGAGCACCAGGCAGAGAACAGGATTCTCTTTGATGATACCTTTGGTAAATTCTTTGAGGTAGCTTCTCTTTTCCATTACTCACCCTCCTTTGTGATTATTTTGCCGTCGTCAGTGCTGCCTGTCGCGGATATGGACGCGTCGGAGCCGACGTTTTCGTTATAGATGGTGACAGCGTCGTTGACCGCCTTGGTGACGGCGCGTGAGCTGATGGTCGCGGAGGTGACCGCGTCGATGGTCTGGGCGTTGCCGGAGGAATCGTCCTTGCTGACGGCGATGTCCTCGTGGACGTTCAGACCCTTATACTGGTTGCGGAACGCTTCGTTTGAGGTGTTTTTGCCGAGACCCGGGGTTTCGTCGTCGTTGTTGAACACGTCGACGCCGATGATCTCGCCGTCGTAGATACCGGTCATGACCCATACCAAACCGCCGTAGCCCTGGGACGAGGTGGAGATCGCGTAGCCTACGGTCTCGCCGCCTTCGTTTTTGCCCTCGTACATGACGTCGGGGATCAGCTCTTCAAAAGACTGCGCTTCGGGACAGACGGCTTTCATACTGGCATTTTTGCTCTCGAGTTCATTTGCCGCGATCCGCTCGGCGGTGACGTTATTGGTCAGCGCAAGAGCGGCGGTGACGACAAGACAGATCAGGAAGAGCGAGAGGGTGGGAATTAAAATCGCCTTGGGTGTGATTTTTACTCTCATTTCTTCGCCTCCTTTGCCTTTTTCACATAGCCTAAGGTGCGCGGCACGGTGAGGCGCTCGATATGCGGAACAAGGATATTCATCAACAGGATCGAGAACGATACGCCCTCGGGCATGTTGGAATAGGTGCGCAGCAGGATGGTGAAGATACCGCAGCCGACGGCGAAGATGACCTTGCCCCATTTGGTGACGGGCGAGGTGGTGTAGTCGGTCGCCATGAAGATCGCGCCGAGCAGGATACCGCCCGACAAAAGCTGATACAGCGGATCAAGTCCGACGATCAGGCTCATCAGCGCCGCTGTGCCGAGATAGACGCAGGGGATGATGGGGGAGATGACCCGGCGAGCGATGAGATAGACGCCGCCGAGGATCAAAGCAACGGCGCAGACCTCGCCGATCGAGCCGCCGCATCGGCCCAGTAACAGATCAATATAGGAGTAGGTACCCGGCTGAGCGACGAGGGGGGTAGCGGAGGTGGTCGCGTCGATCTGAGCCGCGGCGGGTGCGCCGAGCGCGGGTACCCAGTGCATCATCGCCGAGGGGAAGGAAACCAGAAGGACGATTCGCGCCGCTAAAGCGGGGTTGACAAAGTTCATGCCGATACCGCCGAACATCTGCTTGACCACGACGATCGCGATCAGACAGCCGAACATGGCGATCAGCGGGTTGATATCGACGGGCAGGTTCAGCGCAAGCAAAAGACCCGTGACCACGGCGGAAAGATCGCCGATGGTGGTATCGCGCTTCATGATCTTGCGGGAGATATACTCGAGCAGGACGCAGGTTGCGACGCATACCGCGATCAGCACCAGCGAACGCATGCCGAAGATCACGCATGCCGCGACCGCCGCCGGACACAGCGCGATGATGACGTCGAGCATGATGCGCCGTGTGGAGTTGTTACCTTTAAAATGAGGTGAGGAGGATACGTGCAATTTTGTTTCCATTACTTTTTACCTCCTTTGCTTGCGGCGATCTCTTCGCGCTTCGCCTTTTGGATCAGCGCCTTGCCCATGCGGATGCTCTGTACCAGATGGCGTTTTGCGGGACAGGTGAAGGAACAGCAGCCACATTCCATACAGTTCATGACGTTGTACAGCTTCAGGGCGTCGATGTCGCCGCGGTTCGAGGCGTTGGCGAGCTCCAGGGGCTGCAGGCGCATCGGGCAGGCGTCAAGACACTTGCCGCAGCGGATGCATGCCGAGGGTTCGTTATACTTTGCTTCTTTTTCGGATAACGCTAAGATGGCGTTGTTTTGCTTTAAGACATAAAGATCGTCGTTCGGCAGAGAGATACCCATCATCGGGCCGCCCATAATCAGCTTGTAGGGCGGTTCCTGATAGCCGCCGACAAAGTCGATGACCTCTTTGATCGGGGTGCCGATGGGGACGATGACGTTGGAGGGGTTCGCGATACAGCCGCCGTCGACCGTCAGCCTTCTGGAGATCAGCGGGATACCCGTTTTGAGGTACCGCGCGATGAAGGCGATGGAGCCGACGTTCATGACAAGACAGCCCGCATCGGAGGGAAGTCCGCCGACGGGTACCTCGCGTCCCGTACAGGCTTTGATGAGAATCTTTTCGGCGCCCTGGGGATAGGTCGCCTTGATGGGCAGGACGCGGATCTCGTCTTCGGGATCGAGCGAGCCGTCCGCGATCTCTCTGAGAGCTTTAATGGCGTCGGGCTTGTTGTTCTCGATACCGATGATGACGCGGTGGATGTCGAGAAACTCTTTGACCGTGATGATGCCCGAGATGACGTCCCAGCTGTTCTCGAGGATTTCGCGGTGGTCGGAGGTGATGTACGGCTCGCACTCGGCGACGTTGATAATCAGCGTATCGACGTTTTTGTCCGAGGGGATGTTGAGCTTGACGGCGGTCGGAAATCCCGCGCCGCCTAAACCGACAAGTCCGCTGTTGCGTACCGCAGTGATGAGGTCGGAGAGGCTCTCGACCTTGGGTGGCGCGATGTCGGGCGACATGCGCTGTTCGCCGTCGCTCTCGATGAAGATCGCGTCAACCTTGCCGCCGTCGGGCATGGTGATCTTGTCGATCTTCTTGACGGTGCCCGAAACGCTTGCGTGGATGGGCGCGCTGACAAATGCCTCGCTGCCCGCGATCTGCTGCCCTACGTCGACGGTATCGCCGACCTTGACCAGCGGCTTGCACGGCGCGCCGATATGCTGGGTCATCGGCAGGGCGACCATCGCGGGTATCGGAAGGACAAGGCTGTCTTTGTGAGCGGTATTCTTGTTGTGCGGAGCATGAACGCCGCCCTTGGTGCGGTACGGCCGCTTCGGAAAGCTGAGCTCTGACAATTGGATTCCCCCTTGTATTGATTGTTTGCGGATTGTTTTTATTTAAGATATGCGGCAGAGTTTTCATGAAAATACAAAAAACGTATTTTTTGCCGCTATCAATATATAATAACATTATCTAACGAGATTTTCAATATCTTTCCCCTGAGAAAGGATGGTAATATGCAGTTTTTATGGGCTTTTTTGGTCGGAGGCGCGCTTTGCGTGATCGGACAGCTGCTGATCGACCAAACCTCGCTGACGCCCGCAAGGATATTGACGGGCTTTGTGGTGGTCGGCGTGGTTCTGTCGGCGGTCGGGCTGTATGAGCCGCTGGCGGACTTTGCCGGAGCAGGCGCGACGGTGCCGCTCTCGGGCTTCGGTCACCTGATGGCGCAGGGCGTGAAGGACGCCGTCGACAGGGACGGCGCGATCGGGATCCTGACAGGAGCGCTGACAGCTTCCGCCGCCGGGATCGGCGCGGCTGTACTGCTGTCGCTGATCGCGGGGCTTGTCAGCAAGCCAAAGGAGAAGTAGCCCGATGAAGATTTAGGAGCTAGGGCGTTCGCGGTGCGGGAATCTATGTGCTGTGCGAGCGGCGAGGGTGCGCCTTTCTTCATCCGTTTACCGACAACAAGGGTGACAGGAATAATCCGAACCTGCTGAAAATGGCAATATTTCGGCTATTTTCGGCTTATCAATCTTGGCAGGCGCCAGCGCGTCATCGCGCGCTCCGCTATGTCGCCGCCCCAAGTATGTGACGGCTTGATCGCTACGCGGCTCTTCCTTTCCCCAAAAATCGGGGATTTTTTGGGACCCCATTAGCTTTCTGCACCGAAACTTGCTCGAAATCTTGCTCATTTTCAGTCCTTTGGAGTTTTGGCGGAGCAGATTTTCGTCTGACCGCGGCAAAACCACAGCGAACCCTTGACGGGTTCGCGAGGATTTTAACTATGGGCAGGCGGAAATATGCCCGTCAAAACCACGGTTCGGATTATTCCTGTCACCCTAACCAAACTAAAAGCGGAGGGCTGCTGCCCTCCGCTTTTAGTGCTTACTGTATTGAATAATCGAGGTATTCCTCAAGCTGTTCTTCATCTTTCTTCTTCTTCTCGTTGATGACAAAAATAGTCGTTACCGTGGCGGCAATCGCCGCTACCGCTGCAACAATCCAAAGAATCCATTTGAATTTAACGTTGCTGCAACAAAGATTTTTCATGTTATGCCTCCTGTTATGGATTTTTAAACTACTATACGAAAATAATAACAGCAAATAACCCAAATGTCAATATCTTGTGGCTAACTTTCTTGATTGTTTTTCATTTCACGGTATATCTTGGGGTTGCAGGTGCGGCAGGACAATTCCGAAAAACAGGGTCGGTTACATAAAAGTGCGTACTTGTGCCCGGCGGAAAAATCTGTATAATAAATGTATAAAGAAGGTGACAGGATGAATCAAAGTGAGAGAAGAAGATTTTTGATACAGGCTCTGCTCGACGAGCGGGGCGAGGGGAGCTTTCGGATTCCCGACAATTCGGTCGAGCAAAAACAGCTACTGCGCTCACTGATGAACGTGCGTCTGCCGCAGGCTGCCGACGCGGCGTTTCTGCGGGTGCAGGACGAATACCTGCGCGAAGAGATCGCTGCGAAGGGGATTACCGATATCCGCGATCTGACGCCTTTAGAGGACGGAATCTACCTTTGGCAGGGCGATATCACGACCCTCAGGTGCGGCGCGATCGTGAACGCCGCCAACAGCGGCATGACCGGATGCTATGTGCCGTGCCACCGCTGTATCGACAACGCGATACCCTGCTCAATCACACACAGGTCTACAACATCATTCATGGCAAGTGCCTGATACATCTGAGATATACTTTTAACCCGTTACAGTTGCAAAAAGGTTATTGCCATATTCTCAGGCATTATCGTGAAGCGAGCGGCATGACAAAAGAGCAGTTAAGCGCGGCGACAGGGATCCCGGTTGGGAAAATCCAAGATTATGAATGTAACAATATAGCGCTGCATTATGAATCCGCAAGTATAATCGCCGACGCTTTAAACATCAAAAGCGCATTACTCTTGGATGAATATACTGAGTTTTGCAAGCCCGGATATGGTAAGCGTATCCGAACTATCCGAATTCAAAGCGGCTTAACGCAGGAGCAGTTTTCGGAGAGATTAGGCTTTACCCGCTCCAATGAAAGCACATGGGAGGATGAATTAAATAACCGTCGCCCAAGCCGTGAGAGCTATCGGCAAATCAAACGAATGGCGATCGAAGCCGGTTTCGATGTCAGAAAACTGATAGATGACCCTCATACCTATACGGATGAATATGCTGTCTTTATCGAGCACGATTGCGGAAAGAAGATACGGCAGATCCGATTAGCGCATGGCGTTGTGACAAAGGTGTTCGCTGAAAAGATCGGTTGTGATTGGCAAACGCTCGAACATTGGGAAATCGACCGTGCAAAGCCTCTGCGCAAATACTATGAACCAATCAAGCAAGCGGCGCGAGAAGTCGGAATCGATTTGGATATGCTCAATGTTGAACCCGATTACTTCGTCAGCGATTATCAAGGCTTTATCCAAGCTGACTGCGGCAGGAAGATCAAAAGCATCCGCATAGCTTGCGGCTGCGGCTTAAATCAATTTGGCAGGATACTCGGCTGTACGGGAGAAGCAGTCGCCAGATGGGAGAAAAACATTTGTGTTCCCGAACTGAAATACTATAAGCAGATTGAACAGGCGGCAAACGAAAGAGGTCTTTCCATCAGAAGCCTGAATGAAACACTCGTGCTGATCAAGGACGAATACAAGGAATTCTGCGAAAGTGAGTTCGGAGAGGTTGTGAAAGCCATCCGACGCAACTATCATATGAAGCAAATAGATTTTGGACGCATGATCGGTGTGTCACTAAGCACAATAGAAAATTGGGAGACGCGGCGTGTGATCCCCGACAGGGAACACTTCGCCAAGCTGAAAGAAATCGCGGCGAGAAAAGGAGTTAATCTATATGACGCATGAAGAACAACGTATCTGGTTGATCAAAGAACTGCAAAAGGATCGTTCCCAACTCAGCCATTACAGAATCCCGAATGATGAGCAGGGGCAGAAGGATCTGCTTCGTGGATTGATGAATATTTGGATGCCGAAGCCTATCAGCGAGGAATACCTACGAATTGAAAGCGAATATCTCAGAGCTGAAAACGAAGCAAAGGGTATCACAAAAATATCAGACCTCACCCCTGTTGAAAAAGACCTCTATTTATGGCAGGGCGACATCACAACGCTCTCCTGCGACGCGGTTGTAAACGCTGCCAACGCCCAGCTTTTGGGCTGTTTTAGGGTCTTACATTCCTGCATTGACAATTGCTTGCACAGCGCTGCCGGGTTATCTCTGAGATACCGGTGCTTTGAAATCATGAGCGAGCAGGGGCACGAGGAGCCGACGGGTCAGGCGAAGATTACGCCCGGCTACAACCTGCCGAGTCAATATGTTCTCCACACGGTCGGGCCGATTGTTAGCGGTAGATTGAATGAGCGGCACTGTGAACTGTTGAAAAGTTGTTACCTCTCTTGCTTAAAGCTCGCAGAAGAAAACGGCTGTAAAAGCATAGCGTTCTGCTGTATCTCCACAGGCGTGTTCGGATTCCCGCAACGCAAGGCGGCTGAGATCGCCGTATCAACAGTGAAGGACTACAAAAAAACAACAAGCAGCGATATCAAGGTCATCTTCAATGTGTTCAAGGATGATGACTTGATGATTTATCGCAGCTTGTTGAATTGCTGATTTTTGGAGCCGGTTTTCCCGGCTCCTTTTTTGTATAAAGAAACGGTGATACTGTGACTAACATTTTTGTTTAGCTTCAAGTGCAATTATCAAACAGCCTTATTAAATGAAAAATGGCTTAAACACTAACTTTCTGAGCAAAAACCACACTATTTATCAACACTTTTCGCTTGAAATCCAAAAAGGAAGTCAAATTACCCTACCTTCTCACAAAAACGCGACACAGGTGAAATTTGGACGTTTTAGGATAGTCCTAAGATAGGCTTGACAGTATTGTTTTGTTCGAATATATGAGAAAGGAAAACAAAACATATGTTAAGTAGTATGAGTGCTTATGGAAGTTTAGATGAATTACATATCATGCAAATGGGAAAGAGATTGTCAAAGGAATTCATATCTCTAATGTCCAATTTTTCAATAGCGAATCGGTATACTGATATCTTATGGTCGATTTGAGTAGCAGGAGCTCCACATAAATAGCAGATTGTTCCTTTATGCTTAATTACAAAGTTTGTTTTCTCTATTTGACAATCCGAAAAAACGGTGTTATAATACAGCCAATAACTGAGCAAAGGCGCTTCTCTTTTCAGAGGAGCGCTTTTCCTTTTAAGGAGAATACTTATGAGCTTCAAGGAAACAATGGTGACTGCCTTTACTGAAAACAATCGCATTTCACCGGAATATTACTCGAAGTACCATGTCAAGCGCGGACTGCGTAATTCTGACGGTACCGGCGTGATGGCAGGCGTCACGAATATCTGTAATGTACACGGTTATGTGGTGGACGACGGCGAAAAGGAGCCCGCCGAGGGCAAGCTGATCTTCAGAGGCTATAACATCAACGATCTGATCGGCAGAGCAGTAGCGGAGGATCGGTTTGGTTATGAAGAGGTCGTCTTTCTGCTGATGACCGGCAGATTGCCCGATCAACGAGAACTGGAGGATTTCACCGTTCTCTTATCAGACAACCGTGCGCTGCCGGGGACATTCTTTGAAGATATGATTCTGAAAGCGCCCTCCCGGGACATCATGAACAAAATGGCGCGGTCAACGCTTGCGCTGTATTCCTATGACAGCGATCCTGAGGCAAAAACACCCGAGCACGAGATCGACACCGCCGTCTCACTGATCGCAAAAATGCCCGTTATCATGATTTGTGCCTATGAGGCGAAAAAAAGATTTTTTACAGAGGAATCGATGATCATGCACCAGTTGATCAAGGGTCAGTCAACCGCGGAGAATATCCTCTCGACCCTGCGACCTGACAGAACCTTTACGCACGATGAGGCAAAGCTGCTCGACCTGATGCTGATGCTCCATGCCGAGCATGGCGGCGGCAATAACTCGACATTTGCGTGCAGGGTGCTGACCTCGTCGGGCACCGATCCTTATTCGGCATATGCTGCCGCCATTGGGTCGCTCAAAGGTGCGCGGCACGGCGGGGCTAATCACAAGGTCGCCGAAATGCACGCGTATATCAAGGAGAATGTTTCAGATTGGGAAGATGACGCAGAGGTATCCGATTATCTGAGGAAGATCCTGAAAAAAGAGGCGGGAGACGGCAGCGGACTGATCTACGGGATGGGTCACGCTGTTTACACTCTGTCCGATCCGCGTGCGGTGATCCTCAAAAAATACGCGGGAGCGATGGCAGAGGGTACAGAGTACGAAAGGGAGTTCCGACTTCTGGAATCAATCGAACGCCTGACGCCGATCGTCTTTGAAGAGGTCAAACATTCCGGCAAGGTGATGTGTGCTAACATTGATATGTACAGCGGACTGGTTTACAGGATGCTCGGTATCCCCGAAGAATTGTTCACACCGCTGTTTGCGGTGTCACGAATGGCGGGCTGGTGCGCACATCGCTTTGAAGAAATCAACAGCGGCAAGCGTATTATCCGTCCCGCATACAAGTCGGTCTCTCGCGAGAAAAAGTATATCCCTATTGAAAAAAGATAGCATTTTGTCGATGAAATGTGGGAAAATTCTTGACAAACTTTTGACAATGCGGTAAAATCCAAGTGTAAAAACGCAGAAAGCAACGGCGCTTCTCCAACAACGGAGAGGCGCCGTTTTCGTTTAAAGGAACGGAGTGATACTATGACGGCGCTGCATCAGGAGCAGTTTACAAAGGCAGTAGGAAACGCCGGTGAGATCAATGATCTTCTCAGGCGATACGGGGTCAAATTCGGCATCTACAAGAACGGCGAGTTCAAAGAACAATTCTTCCCTTTCGATCCGATCCCGCGAGTGATCCCGTCTCAGAATTTTGCGCAGATCGAAAAGGGATTGATCCAGCGCGTAGACGCTCTGAATGCTTTTCTCTACGATATCTACCACGACAAGAAGATCGTCAGGGACGGGATCGTTCCGGAGGATTTCATATACATCTCAAAGGGCTACCTCGCACAGTGCGAGGGCGTGACGCCTAAAAATAAGATTTACAGTCATATTTCCGGCATCGATCTGGTACAGGCAAAGGACGGCGAATGGTATATTTTGGAGGATAACCTGCGGATCCCGTCAGGCGCTTCCTATCCGCTGATTGCAAGAGAACTGACGCGGATCGCGGCGCCGCAGGCGTTCGAGGAAAATGCCGTTGTCGACAATCGCGGCTATGCACAGCTGCTGAAAGAAACTATGGAATACGCGAACTGCGGCGGCATCAGAGCGATCCTCACGCCGGGTAGGTTCAACGCGGCATACTTTGAACACTCGTATCTAGCGGAGCATACCGACTCGGTGCTGGTGCAGAATGACGAGCTGTTTGTCGAGGACAATATTCTCTACCACCGCACCTATTCGGGCGGTAAAACGAGGATCGGTGTGCTGTACCGCCGTATTGCGGACGAATACCTCGATCCGCTGACCTTCCTGCCCGAATCGCTGATCGGTATTCCGAATCTGATGGAGGCGTACCGCAGCGGCAACGTCGGTATCATCAATGCGCCGGGTAACGGCGTTGCGGACGACAAGGGTATCTACTACTTTGTCCCGAAGATGATACGGTACTATCTCGGTGAAGAGCCGATTCTGAAAAATGCCCCGACCTATCTGCCGTTTTATGAAGAGGATATGAAATATGTGATGGACAAGCTCGAACAGCTCGTCATCAAGGACGTCGCGGAGGCGGGCGGCTACGGCGTGGTATTCGGCAGCGAGCTGTCAAAGGAACGGCTGGAGGAATTCCGCGCTGAGATCATCGCACAGCCCAGACGCTTTATCGCGCAGGAGGTCATCGACTTCCTCGATCTGCCGATCATCGACAACGGTGTTACGGTCATGCGCAAGGCAGATCTGAGGGCATTTGTATTGTCGGGAGAAACAACAAGGGTATGGGCGTCGGGACTGACCAGATTTTCCAGAAATCCCGATTCCTTCGTGGTCAATTCATCGCAAGGGGGAGGCTTTAAAGACACATGGGTACTATCTCGTTAGAACACAGCAACCGTCTCTACTGGCTGGGACGCTATACGGAACGATTTTTTACGACGCTAAAGGCGCTGGGCGATCTGTATGACAAAATGCTCGATACACAGCATGGATACACGGATTATCTCGGCTGTTTCGGACTTGCCGATACCTATGCGGATAACGCGGCTTTTCTCCGCAGCTTTCTGTTTGACAATGCGAATTCTAACTCCGCAGTATACAGTCTCGAGCGCGCCTATGACAACGGTATCGTCCTGCGCGAGGAAATCTCAACTACCTCGCTGTCCTTTTTGCAGATGGCAAAGGACACGTTGGAAAAAGCACAGAACAGTACAAATATCCGCTTATCGCTGCTGCCGCTGGAGGATATTCTCTATGCCTTCTGGGGCTGTATCAATGAACATATTTATGACGATGAGATCAGGAACATCATCTATATCGGGAAAACCGTCGAGCGGCTTGACCTGTATATGAGGATGAAATACCCGTATCCGATCGTGGAAAAGGAGTTCATCCGACTCCTCAAAAATCTGAACCGCGTGCCGCGCTCGACTCCCTTTCGTTATCAGACAAAGCCGCTGTCCGATCTGGTCGAGATTCTCGGCACAGAGGCCGACTATGATCGTGAGTCAAAGAGGGCAATCAGCAGTCTTAGCAGGCTGTTTGAAGCCGGGGAGGTGAGCGTATGAAACGCGTGAATTATTGTTTTTCCACCAAGCTGACCTTTGATGATTATGTACATGACCACAGCTTTGCGCTGCGGATCATCCCGCCTGAGACGGCATCGCAGCAGATTTTGTCATGCAATCTGAATATCTCTCCTTATGTTCCGGTCAAACAGACTGTCGACGCGTTCGGCAATAATGTGACGACCGGGTATCTGAGGGACGACCATCGTTTTCTCGACTTTGAGATCAAGGGAACGGCTGAGGTCGACTGTACAAAGCGCCGTACCGACTATATGCCGTGTTATCTTTACCAATCAGAATATACACAGCCTGACGATGCTCTGCGCGACTTTTACCGTGCGCATCAGGACGGCTGTATCGGAACTGCCGCAGACCGGGCGGCATATCTCAGCGATGTCCTGTCGCAGACGATCGGATATCAGAAGGGCGTGACTGATACCGCAACGACTGTGGCGCAGGCGTTCGCGCTGAAAAAAGGCGTGTGCCAGGATTTTTCGCATATCCTGATCTCGCTGCTGCGAATGGACGGCATCGCCTGCCGTTATATCGCGGGACTCGCCTTCTGTGACGGAGAGACCCATTCATGGGTGGAGTATTGGACAGGCAAACATTGGGAAGGGATCGATCCCGCCAACAACTGCCCTGTCGGCGACGGTTATCTGGTGATCTCACAGGGCAGGGATTTTCGCGACTGCGCTGTTGATCGGGGCGTGATGTACGGAAAGCATACTTGCCAGCTCCAGCTGGTTCGCTCGATACTATCATAGGGAAAGGAAACAGAAAAAATGACAGAAACGATCGCAAGCATTGCGCTTGCCGTTAATGAAAAGCTGAAAATACAGAAGAGACGTATTCAAAACGGAAACAGCACGACCCGCCTGAGCCTTGTGACCGGTACCCACGGCGACGAGCTGGAGGGGCAGTACCTCGCCTTTATGGTCGGTAGCTTTATCGACAAGAATATCGACCTACTCGACGGGATCGTCGATATCTATCCTGCGCTCAATCCCATGGGGATCGACAGCATCACGCGGGGCATCCCGATGTTCGACCTTGATATGAACCGCGTTTTTCCCGGTACTAAGAACGGCACAATGGTCGAGGTCGTCTGTTCCGCTATCACGGATGATATCAGCGGCTCGGATGTGTGCGTTGATGTTCACTCAAGCAATATTTTTCTGAAGGAGATTCCGCAGATACGCATCAGCGTGCCGACTGCCGAGGTGCTTCTGCCGTACGCTGAGATGATGAATGTAGACTTCGTTTGGATCCATGAGTCGGCGACGGTACTGGAATCGACCCTTGCGCATACGCTCAACTCCCGCGGTACAAAAACGCTGGTTGTGGAAATGGGCGTCGGTATGCGGATCACAAAGGAATACTGCGGTCAGTTGTTTCAGGGCGTCCTTAACCTGATGAAACAGCTCGGTATGTGGAAGGGAAAAACCGTTCCCGTGCGCAAGCCGATCATTTCCGCGGGTCGCGAGGTCGGCTTTGTCAACTCCGACGTCGCAGGTATCTTTGTTCCTTTTTCGGATTTCGGTGATACGGTGAAAAAGGGCGACCATATCGGCAATGTTATCGACCCGCTGAGCTCTAAGGTTGTCGAGGAGGTGCAGGCTGTCTGTGACGGAATGATCTTTACCCTGCGCGAGTATCCGGTCGTCTACGGCGGCTCACTGCTGGCGCGGATTTTGCAGCCTATGCAGGGAGGTGAGGACGCATGAAAAAGAAGACGCTGTTCTCACTGAAATCCCCTTATCGTGAGCAGCTTGACGTCATCGGCTACAGCTTCGGCAGAGGAAAAAAAGCCCTTGTCATTGTCGGCGCCATGCGGGGCAACGAGGTACAGCAGATGTATGTCTGCAGCCGCATGGTGCAGGAGCTGAAAAGGCTTGAAGCAGACGGAAAGCTCGCCGAGAACTGCGAGATCCTTGTGATCCCCTGCGTCAATTACTACTCCATGAACCTCGGCAAGCGGTTCTGGGCGATGGATAACACCGATATCAACAGGATGTTCCCCGGATATGATCAGGGTGAAACGACCCAGCGGATCGCGGCAGGCGTGTTTGAACAGTTACAGGGCTATGAATACGGCATCCAGCTTGCTAGTTTCTACCAGCAGGGGATTTTCCTGCCGCATGTCAAGCTGATGGATACCGGTTTCACAGATCCCGGGATGCTCAAGGATTTCGGACTGGAATTCGGTATCGTGCGCAAGCCGCGTCCCTATGACACCACTACGCTGAATTATAACTGGCAGATCTGGGAGACAAAAGCATTTTCGGTTTATGCAAACGCAACTGACGAGATCGACGAAAAGGCTGCCTGCGAGGCGGTCAATGCGATCCTGCGCTTTATGGACAACCGCGGCCTGGTCAGCACGAAAACGCCGCCCGGATATCGCACGGTCGTATTGGATGAGAGCGAAACAGAACAGATCCAAGCGGGTGCGGCAGGTCTCTTCTTCAGTACTGTTGAGATCGGCGCGACTGTCGAAAAGGACGACATCCTCGGCAGGATCGTTGATCCCTTTGAGTGTACGACCGTCGGAGAGATCCGTACGCCTGTCTCAGGAACCGTCTACTTTGCCTATCACAGCCCGCTGATCAATGAAAAAACAGTATGCTTCAAAATCATTAAGTAGGAAGTGGTCTGATGTCTAAGCCGTTGATCGGTATGGTAGCTCTTGTAAACAATCACACTCAAAGCTGTAGAACGATATCAAAATGTCTGGATGTTGTCGTGCAAGCAGGAGGTCTCCCGACGCTCGTCCCAATGACCGGTAAAGAGGAGTTGTTCTATCAAGCGGTTGAGATGTGTGACGGCTTTATTATTGCAGGAGAAGATGATTTGATCATGGACAGAGAGGAAAAGAACGGATATGTCCTCCCGGATTCACAACAGAACGCAAGGGTGATTTTCGTGCTGGATACAGCGATAAAGGTCAACAAGCCGTTGCTGAGTATCAGCACAGGACTCCAGTTTTTGAACGCAGCGCTGGGCGGCACACTCTTTCGGGACATTAGAGTTCAGTCGTTTTCTGCAAATCAACAGACTTTATCTGAACACCCTCCCGTGCATAATGTGTCGATCAATCCCGATACACCCTTGGCAAAATTACTGAAAATACGGCAGCTATCCGTCAAAGGTAATCGCTTTCAAGGGATCGAAAAGATTTCCCCGATCCTGAAAAGTATGGCATATGCGTCGGATGGGTCTATTGAAGCAGTATATATGCCGCTCAAAGCGTTCATGTGGGGGATCCTGTGGCATCCTGAACTGGCCTATATGACAGATGATAACAGCAAGAAGATAATAGATTTGTTTATCGCGCATGCAACAATGCAAAGGAATTCCTTGTTATAATGCGGGTGGTGGATTATGTCAATGTCAAAGCCAACGATCGGTGTTTTTCCGCTTTTTGATATTCAGCGCGACAGTCTTTGGATGATACCGGGTTATATGGACGCTCTTATACAATCGGGAGCGATTCCGATAATGCTGCCGCTGTTGACAGATTGGCAGGACATCCGGTCGCTTGTCGACACTTTCGATGGATTTTTGTTCACAGGAGGACAGGATATCGACCCTGCGTATTATCATGAAGCAGAATCGGAAAAATGCGGTGAGCATTTTGCCCTGCGCGATACGATGGAATATATCCTGTTTCACGAAGCGCTGAAAGCGGATAAGCCGCTGTTCGGCATTTGCAGGGGAATACAAGCGTTCAACGTGTTCTGCGGGGGATCGCTGTATCAGGACCTGCCGTCTCAGAAGCCGTCCCCTGTCGTTCACTGTCAGTCTCCGCCATATGACGAACCGGTACACTCGGTCAGTATCATCAAGGATACCCCGCTGTATACTCTGTTGAATACCGATCGTCTGAAGGTCAATAGCTATCATCATCAGGCAATCAAAGAGTTGTCGCCGCTGCTTTATCCAATGGCATATTCCGAGGACAGACTGGTTGAGGCGGTCTATATGCCCGAAAAAAGCTATGTATGGGCAGTACAGTGGCACCCCGAACTTTCCTATCGAGTTTGTGAGGAAAGCCGGCTGATCTGGAAGGATTTTGTTGATCATTGTAAAGAACTGCCATTATGAAAACTTTGAAAAAAGAGGTATAGGTATGTCTGCAAAAACTCATGATAGCAAAAACACTCGCTTCTCGGTGAAGAGTATGGTCGTTACCGCAATGTTCTCCGCTTTGATCGCGGTATGCTCGATCCTGAGCATACCGGTAGGTGAGGTACCCGTCACTCTCCAGACCTTTGCCATGTGTCTTTCGGCGGCAATGCTCGGTTGGAAGCGCGGGACGCTCAGCGTCTTTGTCTACATTCTGCTCGGCGCGGTCGGTGTCCCGGTGTTCGCAGGAATGTCAGGCGGCGTTGGAATACTGGCAGGCCCTACCGGCGGATATATCATCGGTTTTCTGGCGACAGCGCTGATTGTCGGTTTTGCGGCTGATAAGTGGGAGAGAAAGGCCCTGCCTTTAACAATAGCGATGATACTGGGCATACTCGTTTGCTACGCTTTCGGTAGCGTTTGGTTCATGGTCGTCATGAAGTGGGGCGTCGTTGAAACGCTGATGACTTGCGTCGTTCCGTTCCTAATCCCCGACGCGGTGAAAATCGTGCTCGCCATGGTACTGTCCAATCGTCTGTCAAAGGTCGTTACCCTTTGAGTGTGTTACTCAGACCCCACCACGCCTTGTGTATCCGTTTCTTTGAGGGATACGGATACGATCCGGACTTTGTCCGACATATGAATGATGTGATAACCATGTTACAGCATGACGACCCGACTGTCACACTCACCGGCGGCTGCGACTGTATCTGTGAAGCGTGCCCGAATAACGCGGGAGTTATATGTGCAAAAGATTATAAGGTCAGGGCAATCGATGACCGAGTCATGAATGTTCTAGGTTGCCATATCGGCGACGAGCTGTTGTGGAGCAAGCTGTACGAGCAGGCAAATGAAATGATCGTCAAGAGCGGCAGACTGAAAGATTTTTGCCGTAAATGTCAGTGGCTGTATATTTGCGAAAAGAAAGTTTGAGTGTGTAGGCAGCATTTTTACTTGAAAAAACTATTTTATTTCTTGACATTTTTTTAACAAGGTGATATAATCACCGGTGTAGAAGGCAAAGGCGTCTTGAACGAAAGTTCAAGGCGCTTTTTCTATTATTATATCAAAGGAGAAGGTATTATGGAAAATGTAGCAGACTATTTCGGCTGTCTGGTTTTTGATGATAAGCTGATGAAAGAACGTCTGGACGGTAAGATTTATCAGAAGCTGCGCAAGACGATCGACGACGGCGAACAGCTGAGTTTGACTGTTGCGAACGCGGTAGCTGTTGCGATGAAAGACTGGGCGATCGAGAAGGGCGCCACCCACTACACCCACTGGTTCCAGCCGCTGACCGGCATCACCGCCGAGAAGCACGACAGCTTTATCTCCCCCTCGCCCGACGGCAGGGTCATCATGGAATTCTCCGGCAAAGAGCTGATCAAGGGCGAGCCTGACGCGTCATCTTTCCCCTCCGGCGGACTGCGCGCGACCTTCGAGGCGCGCGGCTACACCGCATGGGACCCCACCTCCTACGCATTTATCAAGGGCAAAACCCTGTGCATCCCGACCGCGTTCGCGTCCTACAGCGCCGACGCGCTGGATAAAAAGACCCCGCTCCTGCGCTCCATGCAGGCGCTGAATACACAGGCGCTGCGTATCTTAAAATTATTCGGCAACGAGGACGTCAAGAAGGTCGTCACCTCTGTCGGTCCCGAGCAGGAATATTTCCTCGTACCTCAGGAGCTGTACGCAAAGCGCAAGGATCTGATCTACACCGGACGCACCCTGTTCGGCGCACGCCCGCCGAAGGGTCAGGAGCTCGACGATCATTATTTCGGCACGATCAAGCCCCGCGTCCTCGCCTATATGGAGGATCTGAACGATGAGTTGTGGAAGCTCGGCATCCTCGCCAAGACCCAGCACAACGAGGTCGCCCCTGCCCAGCATGAGCTGGCTCCCATCTACACCACCACAAACATCGCAACCGATAACAACCAGCTGACGATGGAGATTATGCAGAAGGTTGCAACAAAGCACGGTCTGGTATGTCTGCTGCACGAAAAGCCCTTCAAGGGTGTCAACGGCTCCGGCAAGCACAACAACTGGTCGATCGGCACCGATACCGGCGTCAATTTGCTCACCCCCGGCGAGACCCCCTATGAAAACGTCCAGTTCCTGCTGTTCCTCGTCGCGGTCATCAAGGCGGTCGACGAGTATCAGGATCTGCTGAGATTATCCGTTGCGACCGCCGGAAACGATCACCGTCTGGGCGCGAATGAAGCGCCTCCTGCTGTTATCTCCATATTCCTCGGCGACGAGCTCATCGGCGTTCTCGATGCGATCGAGAACGAAACAGAATATGAGGGCGCAAAGAAAAAGTACATGAAGCTCGGCGTTGACGTGCTGCCACAGTTCAGACGCGACACCACCGACCGCAACCGTACCTCGCCCTTTGCCTTCACCGGCAATAAGTTCGAGTTCCGTATGTTGGGTTCTTCCAACTCCATCGCGTGCTGCAACATGATGCTCAACTCAGCCGTTGCGGAATCCTTAAAACAGTTCGCGGATATTCTGGAGAACTCCGAGGACTTTGAGAACGATGTCCACAACCTGATCCGCGACACCATCAAAGCTCACAAGCGTATCATCTTCAACGGCAACGGGTACGACGACGCCTGGATCGAGGAAGCCGAGAAACGCGGCCTGTCCAACCTCAAAACCACAGCAGACGCAATGCCGCACTTGCTGGATGAGAAGAATGTCACTATGTTGACCTCACATAAGGTATTCACCAAGGCAGAGCTGGAATCCCGCATGGAGATCATGCTCGAGAACTATGTCAAGCAGGTCAACATCGAAGCGCTGACCATGATCGACATGACCGGCAAGCAGATCCTGCCCGCCATCGAAACCTATCTCGGCAAGCTGCTGAAAAACGTATCGATGAAAAAGGCATTGTCCGCCGATATCAGCTGTGCGTATGAGACCGCGAATATCGAAAAGCTCTCGGCCGCGTGCGACGAGATGAGCGCAAACGCCGGTATCCTCGAGCGCTTAACATATCATCTGAGTCACATCGACAATATCATTGAGCAGGCAGATTTCGTTCGAGATGAGATCTTGCCGCAGATGGATACTCTTAGGGAGTACGCTGACGACGCAGAAGCGATTGTTGATTCAGAGATCTGGCCGCTGCCTACATACGGCGAGCTGCTTTTCGGCGTGAGATAAATCATACCATTTGATTATTCGTAATATAGTGTACTTGATTGTTGTCAGGTGCAATTATTTATCCTTATGATTGGAAGGTGATTTTATGACAGTAGAATTTTGGTTCCTGATAGGAGCCGCATTGGTATTCTGGATGCAGGCAGGCTTTGCGATGGTGGAGGCAGGCTTCACCCGGGCGAAGAACGCCGGCAACATCATCATGAAGAACCTGATGGACTTCTGTATCGGCACGGTGGTGTTCGCTCTCTTGGGCTACACCATCATGATGGGTGAAGATACCCTGTTCGGTCTTATCGGTATCCCGAACATGGATCTGTTCGCCCACTTTAAGGAGTTCATCGCATCCCCCGCGAACGGCGATTTCACCGCCG
>Ga0256405_10005476_pt1 | contig 21858 bp, 17 predicted proteins | sample RumenRJG_02DNA_FD_189096 | JGI IMG/M metagenome (GOLD analysis project Ga0256405, IMG submission 189096) | Bovine rumen microbial communities from Lethbridge, Alberta, Canada - RJG_02 | ecosystem: Host-associated > Mammals > Digestive system > Stomach > Rumen | place: Canada: Alberta... | reverse complement strand
CAAGCGGCATACTTCCTCCACCATTTCCTCAACTGTCAGTACGTCCGGCCGCAGATCAATCCCCGCCTGCCGGAGTTCATGTGCAAGGCTGGTCATGGGCGGCACATCCAGGCCCAGTCCCCGGACATTGTCAACATCCGCAAACACCTCCCGGGGGGTGCCGGTCATATGGATCTTCCCATTGTCCATGACCACCAGGTAATCCGCCGTTGCCGCCTCACTCATGTAATGGGTAATAATGACAATGCTGATTCCCTCTTCCCGGTTCAGACGGTGCACCGTATTCATGACCTCTTCCCGTCCGCTGGGATCCAGCATGGCGGTTGCCTCATCCAGAATAATCACCTTGGGCTTCATGGCCAGAATGCCGGCAATGGCCACCCGCTGCTTCTGTCCGCCGGAGAGCATGTGCGGTGCTTTCTGCGCATATTCACTCATATTGACGATTTTGAGTGCCTCATCTATCCTTGTCCGGATTTCGGCCGGCGGAACGCCGTTATTTTCCAGTCCGAACGCCACATCCTCCTCCACAATCGTCGCCACGATCTGGTTGTCCGGATTCTGGAACACCATGCCGGCGTTCTGGCGTATATCAAAGACCAGCTCATCATCCACCGTATCCATTCCGCAAACCACCACCGTTCCGGAATCGGGAACATACAGCGCATTGAACAGTTTTGCCAGGGTTGACTTGCCCGAGCCGTTGTGTCCGAGAATCGCCAGGAATTCCCCGCGCTTTACCCGCATGGACACCTGATCGACGGCGTTATGCTCCTCTTCCGGATAATGAAACGTCACATTTGTCGCCACGATGCGATTCTCATCCATCCTCTGCTCTTCCATTCTGCCTCCTTGTTCGCAGCAACCGGGTCTTTTGCCGCGGCTGTCCGTTTCTGCTCCTGCAGGACACGGCTCTGTGTCCTTTCCCTATTTGCCAAAATGCGGCGCCCTGCCTTCCGGGGACGCCGCATTCACTTAGTAATTAAACATGACCGTCTCTTCCACAGGCGGCTCTGCCGGGGACATGTCCTCAAGATAGAGAACGGGACCCGGTCCACGGTACTCCTCCCGTTCTTCAATCCTGATCCTGGCGGTAATCATCTGCCAAGTGCGTTCCTTCGGAATCTTAAACTCACCGGCCTTGCAGATAAAGCCCACAAAGCGCATGTCATTGGCACAGCAGACCATGCCCATGCGTCCGGGCACAAATTCATCTTTTCCGAGCTTTTTCCCGTGATAGATAAACCCTTTAAAGCGAACCGTCTTCCCGTCATACATCTCCGGGTTTTCCTGCGCATGCAGATAGAACACGCCAAACCATTCATCCTGAATGTCGATGACATCCGCATCCAGATCATATGGCGGCGGCATTCCCTCGCCGTAATCCTCCGAGGTGCCGTCATCGTTTTCAAAGTAGATGGACGCACGGACATTCATGCTGCGGATATTGCGGCCGCGGATCAGTTCCCTCGTCTTCTCGGTTGCCCGGTTGAACACGATCATGTCGGCGGCGGAGATATGCTGAATCATGCGCTGTCCCATGTTCATGGAATACAGCTCAAAGGTTTCCGCATTGATGGTCGTGATCAGCTGATACACTTCCATCACCCCGGGCAGATTGCCAAGTGCCGCGTCCAGGTCCCACATGCCGTTCATTTCAAGGATCACCCGGTCCGGATGATGACGCTTTACAAAGGAATACAGCAGCTCCGCGTCAAACTCGTCCTCATCCTCCACGTATTCCACTTCCGTGTGCGTCTCTTTGAGCATTGCAGGTTCGAATTCTTCCATCCCCTGCTCACACTGAATCACCAGGGTGTGCTCATCCCGGGTAAATCCGGGATCCTGGAGGATACTTGCTATAAAAGATGTTTTTCCGCTCTCAAGAAAGCCGGCAAAAACGTATACAGGAATTGCCATTGTCTGCCTCCGCTCAGGCTACACCGAACAGCTCTGCCAGCTTCGCCTCATTCAGAGTCGATCCGATCACGCACAGACGTCCGGTGACATCCGCCGCGCCCTTCCGGATATCCTGCTCGCCCGGCGTATAGTCAAAGTGAATCCAGCCGCCCTCCGCGCAGGGAACGATGCCCTTGGCCCGCAGGACAACACCGTACGTGTCGCCATCCAGTGCCGCCAGGATATCCGCCAGACCTTTCTCCGTGAACTGATGGACCGTCTCAACGCCCCAGGACTCAAACACCTCATCCGCATCATGGCCATGGTGATGGTGATGGTGGTGATGGTCGTGGTCATGATGATGTTCATGATGCTCCTCATGGTCATGATCATCCTCGTCATGATCGTGATGATGCTCATGGTCATGATCCTCATCGTGGTCATGGTCCTCGTCATGATCGTGATGATGCTCATGGTCGTGATCATGCTCATCGTGATCCTCGTCATGATCATCGTGATCATGGTGATGATGATGGTCGTGATCATGGTCCTCATCCTCTTCCTCATAGGGCTGAGCCATGACACTGGCCAGCATTTCCTCTGCCAGTGAATGATCCTCCTCCATGGCGGAAAGGATCTGGGCACCCGTCAGTTCATCCCAGGGCGTGGTAATGATGCGTGCCTTCGGATTGTGCGCGCGCAGCATGGCCACCTCTTCCTCCAGCTTCGCCTGAGAGATCTTCTGGGTTCTGGAAAGAAGAATGGTTCCGGCATATTCAATCTGATTCAGATAAAACTCGCCGAAGTTCTTGATATACATCTTGCACTTGGTGGCATCCGCGACCGTGACAAAGCTGCCCATCCGGGTATCCGGGATTTCCTTCTCAACGCCCTCAACCGCACGGATGACATCCGAAAGCTTGCCGACGCCGCTGGGCTCAATCAGGATGCGGTCCGGATGATACTGGTCAATCACCTGACGCAGCGCCACGCCGAAATCGCCTACCAGTGAGCAGCAGATGCAGCCGGAATTCATTTCGGTGACCTGAATGCCGGCCTCTTTCATGAATCCGCCGTCAATGCCGATCTCACCGAACTCGTTTTCAATCAAAACAACCTGCTCGCCCTGCAGGGCTTCTTTGAGCAGTTTCTTAATCAGGGTTGTTTTTCCGGCGCCAAGAAATCCGGAAAAAATATCAATTTTCGTCATAACGAATCACTCCTTAATCTACCCGGCGTCACTTTTGCACGCCGGAGATGTATTCTACTGCATTTTCTTTTAAATTACAAGAATCCCGCCCGCTGTATTTCGCAGGAAAGCAGGCAAAACACCGAAAATCTCACTGACCGGCACAAAAAGAAGAGCGGTTTCCCGCTCTTCTCCTCAGTACGGCATCAGTCTGGCTTTGTTGAACGGGAAAACGACACAGCGGACATGTCCCTTGATCATGCTGCGTTCCAGCGTTCCCACCAGGGCATTGCGGCTGTCCTTGGAATTGTTCCGGTTGTCTCCAAGAACGAAATAGTGTCCCTCCTGAATGGTAATGGGACCATAGTTGGTCTGGTTCGGCGTCATATCGAAATTCTGCTCGACCAGTTCCCCGTTGACATAGAGTTCTCCCTCACGAAGTTCAATGGTCTCCCCCGGAAGGCCGATCACCCGCTTGACGCGGTATTTTCCATCCGTGGTATTCGGATAATTGCAGATCACGATATCAAACCGGCCCGGATCGCCGAACAGATAATCAAACTTCGTCGTCAGCATAAACTCATTGTGCTGCAGGGAGTTCAGCATGGATGTTCCGTCGACGCGCACCGGTTCGAAAATAAACGTGCGCACTACCAGTGCCATGGCACCGGCAACGACGAATACCATGATCCATTCAAAGATCTCTCGTCCCAAGCTCTTCTTCTCTTTTCCCTTGTTATTCTCATCCGGCGTCCCATTTACATCGCCGTTTATTTTTTTCTCGTCCATTATCCTACTCCCGGTCAGTCCTCTGGTTCATCCGTTTCGTTCGTTCCGCGGATCGGCACATCCGAGTGTGCCAGTACCTTTTTCATCCGTTTCGTAAAAACAAAGCGGTCCATCATCACAATCCGGCTGCATTTGCTGCAGCGGATCTTAATATCTGCCCCCACGCGGATTATGGTCCACTGGTCGCTTCCGCAGGGATGCGTTTTTCTCATCTGGACAAGATCGCCCAGTTCAAACTGCTGTTCCATGAAGTGCCCCGTTTCTCTGCTCATCCGAGGAGCATATTCTCTCAAAGCGAACGCCGCCTATTATAGCAGTACGTATCCCCTTTTGCAAGCCTGTCACGGTCACGCTCCGCTTCGGTCAGGTGCCGCCGGATCCTGTCAGGAACGTGTGCCATTATAGGTCATTTTCTGTCATGTGTCAATTATATTTTGCATTTTGGCCGTTATATTTTTCAAATTCAGAAAAGGACAGCGCACTGGCTGTCCTCCCTGATTCACACCGGCCGGTCAGAAATCATCTTCCTCAATGCGGTGAATCCGCTCGCGCAGGCGCATCATCTTCTCATCGGTCTGATGAATCACATCCGCGCATTCCTTGAGTTCGCGCATGATTTCATCTGAATCCTCCACCAGTTTCTTGTACTGCATGTCATGATCCAGTGTCGCCCAGAAGTCCATGGCAATCGTCCTGATCTGGATCTCACACCGGACCGGCCGAAGGCCGTCTGAAAAATTAACCGGTATCTCGACAATCAGGTGATAACTGCGGTATCCGTTGCTCTTGGGATTCTTAATGTAATCGATTACCGTCACGATCTGCACATCCGCCTGTCGGGACAGCATCCTGGCAATCTCGTAAATATCGTCAATATAGGCACACAGAACACGGATGCCTGCAATGTCCGACAGATATTTTTCCATGTTCTCGACGCTTACCTCGTGTCCCATCTTTCTCAGTTTCCGGGAGACGGAGGAAGGCGTCTTCAGCCTGCTCTCAATAAACTCAATCGGATTCCGGCGATACCGCACGCTCATCTCCGTCGAGAGAACCTCTATTTTCGTTCTCATCTCGAGAATACAGCAGTGATACCGCATCATCACTTCCTGGTATTGCGCCTCTTGATCAAAGATATGCTCTGTATCAGATGGAATGATGTCCAGTTCAACGGCCATCGGTCCGCGCAATTCGTTGTTTCTCATTACCCTTTCACCTGTACAAAATAATCTCGTAAATAACCATTACGCAGATTATAGCATGCCGTCGGATTTTTGTCTAATCTTTGTCTGTTTTGGTCAAAATCCTGGTTCTGTACCGCTCAATTGCCGCCATCCATCCGTTTCATGTGTGCGCTTTTCCCCGTCTTCTCGCCTCTGTCGCCTCTTCATCCACAAGATTTGTCAGTTTTTTCGAAAAAACCTTCCTTATTTTCTTGGAATCTGTCCGTTACGTATTTTTTGTACCTTATGATATAATCAGAGTCAGATAACCTGCCCGTTTTGTACCTGAATGAAGAGGCGAATAGAAAAGAGGGATCACCGATGTTTACGCCTGCCAGCCCGACGCCCGTCATCAATGTTCCCGAGTCCCTCAAGAACACTGCACGGCCCGCATCCAATTCACCGCTCCACGCCACCGGCGACATTGTCATGCATCCGTCCGAGGGCATTTGTGTCATTGAGAAAATTGAAACCCGCGAATTTAACACCTCCTCCATGACATACTATGTTCTTAAGCCGAAACTCGGAAAAAGCTCCTCCACGGTTTACCTGCCCGTCGACCGCGGCAATACGCTGCTGCGTCATCTGCTTGTCAAATCCGAAATCGACCAGATCATCTTCGACAGCACCAGCTGCCCGAGTCTGTGGATTGACGACAACAAAAAAAGGAAAAAATCCTTTAATGAACTGCTGATGGAAGGCGATTACGTCAAGCTGATTCGTATGATCCGCGATATCCACGTTCATACGGAGATGCGCATTGCCGAAGGGAAAAAGCCCTGTGCCGCGGATGAAACCATCTGCGAGGAAGCCGAGCGCCTTCTGCATCATGAATTCGCCTATGTTCTCGGCCTGCCGGTAGAGGACATTGCCGGATATATTCAGGAACGGATCAACAGCGTCCCGCAGGCCTGACACAGCCCGGACTCTGCCTGATAAAACGGCCTGAATCCCGCCAAACCTCCTGCCGGATGCAGGCGGTTTGATTCTTCCCGAAAAAAGCTTTGACAAAAAAGAAAAATTCGATAAAATAATCCATACAGCGTGTGGCTATCAGCGTAAATCCGGCTGCAGCCAGCGCTTTTTTTCTTGTGTACCTGACGTCTGGCCGCAGCGAAACCAGCTGGCGGCCAGACGTATTTTTCTTTTTCTGGAGGAAAGTCCCATGGAACACAAGGAAAACACCTATCTGGTACAAGAGCCTGTCAGCAGGCTGATGCTGAAATACTCGGTCCCCTGCATCATCAGTCTTCTGGTAGCGGCTCTGTACAACATCGTCGATCAGATCTTCATTGCCAATGCCTCCTACCTGGGCAGTTTCGGCAATGCCGCCAATACAGTGGTATTTCCGCTGACCGTCATTGCCCTGGCCATCGCCGTCATGATCGGCGACGGTGCCTGCGCTTTTGTGTCAATCAGCCTGGGTGCGGGGAAAAAGGAAGAAGCCCACAAATCCATCGGCAGTACCGTTGTTCTGTGTGTGATTCTCAGTGCAGCCATGACCGCCGTTTACCTGATCTTCGCCAGCGGCATCCTGACCGCCTTTGGCGGGCGCATCAACGAGGAAACCTTTCAGCAGGCCCGGGAATATTTTCTCTGGATCTCGGCAGGCCTCCCTTTTTATATGTTCGGCCAGGCAATGAACCCGATTATCCGTTCAGACGGCAGCCCCCGTTTCGCCATGGCCTCCACCCTGGCCGGCGCCATCGTGAACATCGTCCTGGACCCCATCTTCATTTTCCTGTTCAAATGGGGCATGATGGGCGCCGCGCTGGCGACGATTCTGGGACAGATTCTGACCGCCGCTTTGTCCATCTGGTATCTGTGTCATATGAAGGCCGTAAGGCTGCAAAAGGACAGTTTCGGCCTGCACCTTCCTCTGGCAAAACACTATCTGGCCCTGGGGATAACCAGCTTCCTGTCACAGATTTCCCTGGTAGCCGCCATGATGGCCATCAACAACATGGTCCGGAAATACGGCGCCCTGGATGAAGTGTTTTCAAATCCGGACTTCGCCCAGATCCCCATGGCCGTGGTGGACATTGTCATGAAGTTTTTCCAGATCGTCATCTCCATTGCCGTTGGGATGGCGGCAGGCTGCATCCCGGTAGTGGGGTACAATATAGGAGCCGGCCGGAGGGACCGTGTAAAGGCACTGTTTACCCGCCTGCTGATCGGTGAATTTGCAGTAGGCGCTGTCGCCCTGCTGATCGCCGAATTCTTTCCGCGGCAGCTGATCGGCCTTTTCGGTGCGGCAAATGAAAGCCCGGCATACACCGATTTCGCCGTCAAAGCCTTCCGTACCTACCTTTGCATGATGCCCCTCGCCACGGTAAACAAAGGCACCTTTATCTATCTGCAGTCCGTGGGCAAAGCCCTGGCCTCCACGCTCATTTCCATGGTGCGTGAGGTGATTTTCGGCGTAGGTTTTGCGCTGCTTCTGCCTCTGTGGTTTGGCCTTGACGGTGTGCTGTACTCCATGCCGGTATCTGATCTGCTGACTTTCATCATCGCCGCCTTTGTCATTTCAGTCACTTACCGGCAGCTTTCCGCCCCCGTTTCTCAGCCTGTCCTGACCGGGCTCTGTCCTCTGGCGACAGGCCGTCGAATCCAGATCCCTGGCAAATGACGTAAACGAAGCCCGCATATCGCCTGAACTCAATCAAAAGAGGGAAGAATCCGCTGATTCTTCCCTCTTTCGTTCATGTTTCAAAAGCAGCCGCTGTGCCGCATGTGCTCTGCACAGACAGGCGGTTTTATTCCTGTTCGGAAAGAACGCTCTTGTTCTTTACCACATACTCAATCATCGACACCAGTGTCATGACCGCTGCCGCCGCGCCGATGAGCTGCATCAGCACGGGGAACACGGGTCCAGGCAGCTTCAGTGTCAGCAGCATGACCAGAATCATCTGCAGCACCGTCTTCACCTTGCCGCTCATGCCGGCCGCAATGACCCGTCCCTGTTCAACCGCCACCAGCCGCAGGCCGGAAACGATAAACTCTCGGGCAATGAAGATGATTCCATAGAACACATTCAGTTCACCCAGTGACACAAACATGATAAACGCCGTATGCGTCAGCAGTTTGTCGGCAATCGGATCCATAAACTTTCCGAAATTGGTCACCAGATGGTATTTGCGCGCAATCTTCCCGTCAAACAGGTCGGTCAGGCTCGCCAGCGCAAACACCACAAAGGCCAGAACGCGCATCCAGGTACGTGAACCCGCAAACCACAGAAGACACAGATAGACCGGCACCAGGCAGATCCGCATCAGCGTCAGCCGGTTGGGCAGATTCATCCCCTTCATTCCGGTAATATACCGGTCCAGTTTTGATTCATTCATACTTGCTCACCTATCAGATCATATTCTCTGGCATCCACGATCCGCACACGGACAAACTGTCCCTCCTGCAGCGGTTCTTTTGCCGTAAAAATGATTTTCCCGTCAATCTCCGGCGCCTCCAGCATGGACCGGCCGATCATGTGCCTGCCCTGCCGCTTTTCCACCAGAACGGTATACTCATTTCCCACACGCCGGCGGTTGTTTTCCGCTGAAATGCTCTGCTGGAGGGTCATCAGGCGGTCATAGCGTTCCTGGGCAGTTTCCGGCGGAACCGGATTGTCCATCTGCTCCGCCGCCGTTCCTTCCTCGGGTGAAAAGATGAACGCCCCCATCCGGTCGAATTTCATTTCCCGGACGAAGTCCATCAGTTCCTCAAAGTCCGCCTCGGTTTCCCCGGGGAAGCCGACCATCAGCGTGGTGCGGATGGCGATGCCGTTCTCCCGGAGCTTCCGGCAGATTTCCCGAATGTGCACGCCGGTTTCCGCCCGGTTCATGGCATCCAGAATGGGCTGGCTGATATGCTGCATCGGAATGTCGATGTAAGGGCAGATGTTGTCATGTCTGCGCATGACCTCAATCAGCCGGTCATCCACCCGTTCGGGATAGCAGTACAGTACCCGAAGCCAGCGGACGCCCTCAATGGCGGCCGCCTGTTCCAGCAGATCTGCCAGGCTTCCCCCGGAAAAGTCCGTCCCGTAACGGGTCGTATCCTGGGCAATCAGCGTAAACTCCCGGACACCGCGTCTGGCCAGTTCCCGGATTTCCCCCAGAATATCCGCCGCCGGGCGGCTCCTGTACCGGCCGCGGATCAGCGGTATGGCACAGAACGCACAGAAGTTGTCACAGCCCTCGCCGATGCGGATATAGGCGCTGAAGGGCTGGGTGGTCAGCACGCGGCGGTATTCAAAGAAGGTTTCATCATCCTCCGTATAGACCGGGCGGCTGCCTGCCATCGCTTTTTCAAGCGCCTCATCCAGCTTTTTGTACTCGTTCACGCCCATGATCAGGTCCACTTCGGGCATTTCCCCGACAATCGCCTCGGGATAGCGCTGCGCAAAGCAGCCCGTTGCGGCAAGAACCCGGCATTTCCCCTGTGTCTTGTACTGGGCCATCTCAAACAGCGTTTCAATGGCTTCCTTTTTGGATTCCTCAATAAATCCGCAGGTGTTGACGATAATGACCTCGGCATCGCTCAGCTCATTGGTGACCTGATAGCCATGGTCCGCCAGAACAGCCAGCATCTGCTCGGAATCGATTCGGTTTTTACTGCATCCCAGAGAGATCAGTGTAACTGTTGCTTTCATTTTTCCTGCCCCTCTGCCGCCCTATGGGCGGCAGAGTCATTCGTCATCTCAGTAAGCAATCTTCTTCTCAATGTACTCAACCAGCCCGGAAAGCGGAATCCGCTCCTGGGTCATCGTGTCGCGGTCGCGGACCGTCACCGCCTGATCCTCCAGCGTGTCGAAATCAACCGTCACGCACATCGGCGTTCCGATCTCATCCTGCCGGCGGTAGCGCTTGCCGATGGAGCCGGTCTCATCATATTCCACCATGAAATGCTTGCTCAGCATCTCATAGACCTCATTCGCCTTCTCGCCCAGCTTGTTTTTCTGCAGCGGGAGCACCGCGCACTTATACGGTGCCAGAGCCGGATGGAAGTGCATCACGGTCCGTACATCGCCATCCTCCAGCGTCTGTTCCTCATAGGCCTCGCACAGGAATGCCAGCGCTGCCCGGTCTGCCCCCAGAGAGGGCTCAATGACGTACGGGATGACCTTCTTTCCGGTGGTCGGATCCAGGTATTCCATGCTCTTGCCGGAGGTGTTCTGATGGGCCGTCAGGTCGTAATCGGTCCGGTCCGCCACACCCCAGAGTTCACCCCAGCCGAAGGGGAACAGATACTCAAAGTCCGTGGTCGCCTTGGAATAGAATGCCAGCTCCTCCGGACGATGATCCCTGAGCCGCAGGTGTTCCTCATTCATGCCAAGGCCCAGCAGCCAGTCACGGCAATAAGAACGCCAGTACTGGAACCATTCCAGATCGGTTCCGGGCATGCAGAAGAATTCCAGCTCCATCTGCTCAAATTCCCGGGTACGGAACGTAAAGTTGCCCGGCGTAATCTCATTGCGGAAGCTCTTGCCGATCTGGCAGATTCCAAAGGGCAGCTTGCGGCGGGTCGTCCTGGCCACATTCTGGAAATTGACAAAGATTCCCTGTGCCGTTTCAGGGCGCAGATAGATCTCATTGCTGGCATCATCCGTTACACCCTGATAGGTCTTGAACATCATGTTGAACTTGCGGATGCCGGTAAAGTCATGCTTGCCGCAGGTCGGGCAGGGAATCTGCTTTTCCTCAATGAAGCTCTCAAGGGCCTCATTGGTCCAGCCGTCCGCCTCGATCTCCTCACCGTGTTCCTTGCCCCAGTCCTCAATGAGCTTGTCGGCTCTGAACCGGGCCTTGCAGGCCTTGCAGTCCATGAGCGGGTCGTTGAAATTTCCCACATGTCCGCTGGCCACCCAGACCTGACGGTTCATCAGGATCGCGCAGTCAAGACCGACATTGTACCGGTTTTCCTGAACGAATTTTTTCCACCAGGCACGCTTGACATTGTTTTTAAATTCCACGCCCAGCGGGCCGTAATCCCAGGCGTTTGCCAGGCCGCCGTAAATTTCGGATCCCTGGAAGATAAAGCCGCGGCCCTTGCACAGGGCGATAATTTTGTCCATCATCTCATTCGATGCCTTTGCCATGTTTCCGTCTCCTTCACTTCTGTGCTCAATACGCCCCGCCGGCAGGCACAGTCTGTCCCGGCAGTTTCTTCGGAATATAAAAAGTCGCGAAGTGCTCCACCCGAATCAAAGCACTACACCAGATTCAAGGGACGAAGTCAACTCCGCGGTCCCACCCTTGTTGATGCCAACGGCATCCGCTTTTTTCTTTTTTTCGCGGCTCCAGGATGCCATCCCCTTCACTGCCGCTGACGGCCTGTATGATACTATTCCGGCTGTCTTTTGTCAAGAATTCCGGGCGGTTCCTGTCCATTTCCGCCCGTTCACTGTCCGCCCGTAATGCACAGCAAAATCCCCGTTTTCCGCACCGTAAAGCGATCCTCCTCTGCAATCGCCCCTTGATGACACCGGACTGATTCGGTATAATAGGCGCATTCAGGACATCTGAGAAGCATCATTCCCCCTCTGTTTCCGGCCAGCGATTCCGGAACAGCATCGGGAATGGCCCTGTCGCGCAGCGACAGTAAGTCAAATTTGGGTCAGAACCAAGCTGGTCCGGCATAAGACCAACAGTGAGGCCCGCAAAGAAACGGCCCTGCCGCACAGCGGCAGCCGGTCAGATCCGGACAAACCCGCTCCGGCAGATGATCCACGCTGAAAAGCGGCCCTCTCTCCCACTGTCACTCCAAAAGGAGGAAACTATGACGTACATTCCCAGCGAAACGCGTTACGACACCATGTCTTATGCCCGCTGCGGCCGCAGCGGACTGCTTCTTCCGAAACTGTCCCTCGGACTGTGGCACAATTTCGGTGAAATCACGCCGTTTCAGACGCAGCACGCCATTCTGCGCACGGCCTTTGACTGCGGCATTACGCACTTTGATCTGGCCAACAACTACGGCCCGCCCTATGGGGAAGCCGAGCGCAGTTTCGGCATCCATATGGACCGTGACTGGCATACACACCGGGATGAACTGGTCATCTCCACCAAGGCCGGATATGATATGTGGCCCGGCCCGTACGGCAACTGGGGATCCCGGAAATACCTGATCTCAAGCCTGGATCAGAGCCTTCGCCGCATGCACCTTGACTATGTGGACATTTTCTATCATCATCGTCCCGATCCGAATACCCCCATTGAGGAGACCATGGGTGCTCTGGATCACATCGTGCGAAGCGGAAAGGCCCTGTATGTCGGCATCTCCAATTACAATGCCGACCAGACCGCTGAGGCCATTGACGTTCTGCGTTCTCTCGGCACGCCCCTTCTGATTCACCAGCCGCGGTACAACATGCTGGACAGGTGGATTGAAGACGGTCTGACGGATGTGCTGCGCCGCGAGGGCGTGGGCGCCATCGTGTTCAGTCCGCTGGCCGGCGGCCGCCTGACCGGCAAGTACCGCCACGGTATTCCCGGGGACAGCCGCATCGGTCACGATCCGCGCTACCTGAAGCCGGAAGCGGTAACCGACCAGCTTGCGGCCATTACGGACGGGCTGTCCGCCATCGCTGAGGCACGGGGCGAAACCCTGACACAGCTGGCCCTTCAGTGGACTTTGCGGGATCCGGTCATCACCTCTGCCCTGATTGGGGCCAGCCGCCCCGAGCAGGTACGCGAAAACGTCCGCATTACCGAACTAGCCCCCCTTTCCGACGAGGAAATTCAGGCAATTGAAGACATTCTGAACAGGAACGAGGCGACAAAATGATCTCTGAAGTATTCAAGTCCATGCTCTCCGCCAAATCCGTCATCCGTGAGCTCAGTGAACAGGCTGCCCGGATGGCCATGGCAGATCCATCTCATCCCATTGAAATCTATGACTACAGCCTGGGCAACCCCTCTGTGCCGGCCCCTGCTGAGGTAAACGAAAAAATGATCGACATCCTCCGCCATGAGGATCCCCTGCTGGTCCACGGTTACAGTCCCAGCCTGGGAATTCCCTCCGTGAAGGAAAAGATCGCTGCCTCTCTCAACCGCCGCTTCGGCATGAACTACAAGGGGACGGATATTTTCCCCACCAGCGGTGCCGCCGGAGCCCTGGCTCACGCCTTCCGTCTGGTGACCAGGCCGGGGGATACCATTCTGACTTTCGCCCCCTACTTCCCGGAATACGGCCCGTACATTGTACCCACCGGCTGTCATCTCAAAGCCGTTCCGCCCGATACCGAAAACTTCCAGATCGACTTTGACGCCCTGGATGAAGCGCTCACGCCGGATGTCATGGCGCTCCTCATCAATACCCCCAATAACCCCTCCGGTGCCATGTATTCCGAGGAAACGCTCCTGCGGCTGGCTTCACTTCTGCTTCTCAAGGAAGCGGAATTCGGACATGAAATCTGGCTCATTTCCGATGAACCGTACCGCGAAATCGTCTTTGACGGGAAAACGGCGCCGTATGTTTCCTCGTTCTATCCCAGGACCCTGTCCTGCTACTCCTTCTCCAAGTCCCTGTCCCTCCCGGGTGAACGCATCGGCTATCTGGCCGTTAACCCCGCCTGCGGCTGTTCAGAAATGCTGGTTCAGATGTGCGGACAGATTTCCCGGGGCATCGGGCACAACTGTCCATCCGCGCTGATGCAGCTCACCGTTGCCGAAACCTGCGATCTCACCTCCGATATCAGCGTCTATGAAACCAACATGAACCTCCTCTACGATGCCCTGACCGATCTGGGCCTTGAAATCGTCCGTCCCGGCGGCACCTTCTACATGATGCCCAAATGTCCGGAACCCGATTCCAACCTCTTTTCCCGCAAGGCGCTCCGTTACAATCTCGTTCTCGTTCCCTGCGACAGTTTCGCCCTTCCCGGCTATTTCCGCATCGCCTACTGCACGGATACCGCAAAGGTCGAACGTTCCCTCGATGCGTTCCGCAAATTTATCCGAACCGAATACTGAGAAAAAGGGCCGGGAGACGGCAGGCTGTCTCCCGGCCCTTTTCATTTTTAACCTTACCCTCGTATAATGGTTACATGAAAATTACCAGTTGCAAAGAATTCTCCTGTTTCATCCCGTCCTGTGTCAGAGAATCATTAATGCGATGTTATTTTTGAAAGGCGGTAGCACTCGAAGATCTGGCAGCATGACGATCATGGGCAGAAAGCTCGTGTTCAAACCGTTCAATCTTTTGAACAAGTTCTTTTTTGCGGTTGTTCCCTGCCGAATGCAATTCCTCTTTTGTCTGTGAAATACGCCGGGCGAACGGTTCCCGCCTGGCATTGGTAACGCCTTCACTTTTTGCGTCCACCATAATCACAACCGCACCAATCAACAAGCCCAGATAATAGGTCATGAACCGCCAGACCAGCATGACCGCCAGACAGGAAGTTCCAGGGAGCAGTTTTCCAAAGTACAGGCTGAAAACGCCTTCCTGTGCGCCGGATGCCCCAGGCATGGGAATGTAGAAAGCGGAAATGTATTGGCACAGTGCCATCATCAGGATTTGCCCATATGATGCGCCGGTCAGGCCAAGTGCTTTATAGACACAGTACAGAATACTCATCAGCATCAGCAGTTGAATTGCACTGAAAAAAAGCTGCTTTATCCATTCTGTGGGATGCGCTTTCAACTGTTGCATGCTGTCATGAAAAGTATCAGCGGTTTTTAGCCATTTTTCCCGCATAGCTTCCGGATCTTTTGTCAAATGGAACTTTTCGATGATCGCTATCGCTATTTTTACCAGCCACAGTACGGGGCGACGACTAAAGTTAAACAGCATGACACCTATAATCGTGACCGTGTTATAGATATACCCGAATACCAGGATTGGCCAATAACTGCCCACATTGGAAAATGCAAAACCCGCATAGGGAATACCTACCAATGTGGTGAGCACTGTCAGCATAATTTGCTGAGCAATGAAATGGCACATAACGGCAGAAGTACCAGCGCCGACAGGAATCCCCTTTTTGTGTAAATGATGAACATGCATAGGCTGTCCACCTGCCGCACCGGGAGTAATATTGGAATAATAGCTTCCTTTGATAGAAGCCACACAGGAGTCAACCATGTGCAAATGATACCCCTGACTTTTAAGCGCAGAACGAACGCTGACCGCATCTATTAATATATACCAAAGATAAAGTAAAACACATAATGCGATAGGAATCGGCTTTGCGCCGGCTAGCGCAGCCAATGCTGCAGGCAACGTACCGCTGATAATTCCTGAAATTATCACAATCGCAGTAGCGGCCACGATCAGAATTGGACCAAGCCATTTCTTCAAAAACTCTTTCATTGCATTCACTCCGTTTTATAAGCCTGGAAGTATTTTTGACTCTGACAGGGCGATGATCGCATAAACATGTTTGAACGATGTTTGCATTTTGTCAGGGCAAATTGGTAGATATTCGTAGTTCCGTATACAAGCGTGAAAATAGCTATTTTGTGAAAATAGCTTTTTTTGATACCGGGGTCAAACGATATGGGTGAAGACTCAAATAATCCAAACACAACTGCGCTGATTTGCAGAAATCGTGGAAATCCACATATTCTGCAAATCAGTGCTTTGTGCTATAATGTTACCGGGGAGAGCATTATCCGACGTTCCAGTTGCAAAATAAAAAGATGCGATAAGTTAGCCGCTCATCACATCTGCAACGGATCGATAATGTTCAAAAGCTAGCGATATGATAAACCATTTTTTTGAAAAAAACAATATCTATCATGGGACCATTATCCGGGGTTAAGGTTTTAACTCATTATCCCTTTCTTCTTCAGCGTTTTTTAAGCGCGTGTTCCTTACCAAATGCAACAATTTCATCCGGTTTGCTTTCATCTTTTTAACAAATCTGCAGAAATCTGTCCGTTTTCATTTACGCACCCTGTTTTTTCCGTTATACTGACACATACTTTTTTTACGTCCATTCACGGAGAATGAATCCCTCAGGAGGTCCGGATGAAACTATTTCTGACCGGCAAACCCTGTTCACAGGTGCGCCACTGTTATTTTGTGCAGGGAAGCCATGTTTCATTTATTGTTGACTGCGGGTATCAGCGCCGGTATCCGGGAGATGAGGTTCCGCATCTGACCGAGGAACAGATTCGCAGCGCCTCCTATCTGTTTCTTTCCCACTCCCATGAGAATCAGTCCGGTGCGCTTCCCTATCTGTTTGCCAACGGTTTCAACGGACGCGTCGTTCTGACCACGGAAACCGCGCGACAGCTGACCATTTCCCTTGATGATCCCCTGATTCTTGAGGCACTCAGCGTCCCGTACGATCCGTTCCTGCTGCCCGGCGGTCTTCAGGTTGTCTGGGGCCGGAGCGGTCACTGTTCCGGCAGCGCCTGGTTCCGCTTTGAGGAAAACGGACGCAGCATTTTCTTTTCCGGCGACTACTACGCCGGTGCCCGGGTACACGCCCTCGACCCCATTGTCGGCATTCGCGCGGACCTGGCTGTCCTTGACTGCGATTACGGCCTTGCGCACGGAAATGCACGGGAGGATCAGGTGGAAAAACTGGCCACGGTCATCTCGGAGGCACTGACGGACGGTCGTCCGATCCTCCTGCCGGTTCCCAAATTCGGTCGGGGCATCGGGATCATGACCTACCTGTGCGAAAAATTCCCGTTCACCGACATCTTTGCCGACACCCACTTTATTACTGAACTGGGCCATCTGGATGCCTCTGCCCTGTGGGTCCGTCCCGATTTCCAGAAAGTCCTTGATGCCGTCTATATCCGGGCCATTCCGGATGATTTTGTCGCCCTTGGCATCTACTTTGTCAGTGATCCTCAGATCGACAATCCCGCAACACGCCAGCTGGCCTCGCGCATCATGGAATGCGGCGGGCTCGTCATCTTCACCGGAACGGTGGAACCGAATTCCCATGCCTCCCTCATGCTCCATTCAGGCCAGGCACAGCTCATCCGGTATGGAGTGCACTGCACGCAGGAGGATATGCTCCGCATTGCCTCCCAGAATACCTTTCACCGGATCATCGCCTATAATTCCGATTTTGCCCCGGATCACCCAGTCTATGAAGTCTGATTCCCGTCAGGGAATCTTTTTTTTGCACCCGTTTTCCTTAAAAATAGACCGTATCCTTTTCCGCACAAAGTCACTATAATGGGCGACATCACACTCCGTGTTCAGCCAATCCCACCAACAGACCTCATCCAGTCAGAAAGGTTCTCCATGCAGCGTGTCCATGTCATGAACATGACAAAGGGGAAACCGCTTCCCCTTCTGGCCGTGTTCGCTTTCCCCCTCCTGATCGGCAACCTTTTCCAGCAGGCCTACATGCTGGCCGATTCCGCCATTGTCGGACGGCTGCTGGGGGCCGGCGCCCTGGCCGCCGTCGGCTCGACCGGTTCCATTTCCTTCCTCTTCTTTTCCCTCTGCAACGGCATCAGCAGCGGCGGCGGGGTTGTCACCGCCCAGTATTTCGGTGCGGACAAGCCGGAAATGGTAAAGCGGACCATTGTCAATTCCGCCTATGTCCTCCTGTCCATTTCCCTTGTCACCGGCGGCCTCTCCTTCGCGCTGGTCCCCACCGTTCTCGCCTGGATGGGAACGCCTGCCGACATCCTGCCGGATGCCATCACCTACATGCGCATCACCTGCGCCTCCATGCCAATGGTCGCCCTCTACAACTATTCCTCCTCCATCCAGCGGGCACTGGGCGATTCCAGAACGCCGCTCTACTTTCTGATTTTCTCCTGCTTCGTGAACATCGGGCTGGATCTGTTCTTTGTGGGGCCTCTTCACATGGGTGTCTTCGGTGCGGCTCTGGCCACCGCGCTCTCGCAGCTGCTGGCCGGAGCAGGTTCACTGCTCTACGCCGTCCGCTTCAACGACTATTTCCGAATCAGCCGCCGGCTTTTCGCCTTCAGCCCCCGAATTGCCCGGGAAACCCTCCGTCTGGGACTTCCCATGGCCATGCAGTGGAGCCTGATTGCCATTTCCACCTCCTCCCTGCAGTCCTTTGTCAACCGCTTCGGCACCACCGCTGTGGCCGCCTATACGGCCACCTGCCGGATTGACCAGCTGGTTCAGCAGCCCTTCGGTTCCCTCAGCATGGCGCTCGCCTCCTACTGCGGGCAGAACTACGGTGCCGGCCTTCACAGCCGGATCCGTCTCGGCTTCAAAGACAGCATGCTGGCCATGGCAGTCATTTCCATCCTGATGACCCTGGTCATGCAGTTTTTCGGCCGGTCGATTGTCGGAATGTTCGTCGCAGAGGAAGAGGTCCGTCTGCTGGGCGGCACCGCACTGCGGATTACCAGTCTTTTCTACCTCTTCCTTGGCGCGATTTACGTCACGCGCGGCGTTCTCAACGGTGTCGGCGATGCCTTCTTTTCCTTCCTCAACGGCATCGTGGAGATGGCCGGCCGAATCGGCCTCCCCTATCTCCTCGTGCTCCTTCCCGGCGTAGGGGTCTGGTCCATCTGGCTGACGGCGGGACTTACCTGGATGCTCTCAAGCCTCATCTGTATTTTCCGATACCTGCAGTGGCTCCGGCGTCTCATGCACCGGACAGGCTCCGCCTGATTCCCTTCCCTGCGCTCCCGAACAACAAAAGGCACAGGCTGCTGTACATCTGTACAGACAGCCTGTGCCTTTTCTGCTTATTCCAATCTTTCCGCTGACCGTTTCAGCGCTTCCAGCAGTGCCTCGGGCATCTTGTCTTTGGCACAGGTCTGGTCATGCCGGACCGGCGTTCCGGGCAGTTTCTTGATAACCTCCGGTTCCTTTGTTCCGGTCAGTGCCGAAAGCTTCACACAGCATTCAAAATCATCCATCGTTTCCACATCCAGTCCGCCAATGGCTGAAAGCACCGCCGGACCGAATTTGTACGGGCTGGCCGTTGAAACAATGACATTTTTGCGGGTATCTCCCGTCTTCTCCACATATTCGCGCAGCACCGCCGATGCCACCGCTGTATGTGTATCCATCAGGTAATGCTGATCATGCCAGCGCTTCCAGATTTCCGCCTTCAGCGCGACCTCATCCGCATATCCGCAGGCATACACCGCCTGAAGCCGGTTGAGCATCTCCTCATCAATCTGATACCGTTTCTTTTCTGCCAGTTCCCGCATAAACGCGGCCGTTTTCTCCGGATCATTCCCCGTCAGGGTAAAGATCAGGCGCTCCAGATTGGAGGAAATCAGGATATCCATGGACGGTGCAACGGTCTTGAAGAAGGGACGCTGCGAAATATCATAGCTGCCCGTCTTAATGAAATCCGTCAGAACATTATTGGTGTTGCTGGCACAGATGAGCCGGCCAATCGGCAGACCCGCACGCCTTGCATAATCCGCCGCCAGAATATCCCCGAAGTTGCCGGTGGGAACACAGAAATTCACTTCCTCACCGGGCCGGATCTGGCCATCCCGGATCAGATCGGCATAGGCGGAGAAATAATAGACGATCTGCGGAACCAGGCGCCCGAAATTGATGGAGTTCGCCGAGGACAGCACCCGTCCCTGCTCATCCATCGTCCGGGCAAACTCGCTGCTTCCGAATATCCGCTTAACGCCACTCTGGGCATCATCAAAGTTTCCCTCGACGGCGATCACGTGCGTATTCCGTCCGCCCGTCGTCACCATCTGCAGGCGCTGGGCCTTGCTGACACCATCTTTCGGATAGAACACGGCACACCGTGTCCCCGGAACATCCAGGAAACCTTCCAGTGCCGCTTTCCCGGTATCCCCGCTGGTGGCAACCAGAATAAAGATTTCCCGTTTCTCCCCGTTCTTCCCCGCGCTGAGTGTGAGGAGATGCGGCAGAAGCTGCAGGGCCATATCCTTGAATGCCAGCGTGGGGCCATGCCAGAGCTCCAGCGAGTAGGTGCGCTCATCCAGCTTTACCAGCGGCGCAATCCGGGCATCGTCAAAGCCCGTCCCATACGCGCCATGAATGGCCTCTTTCAGTTCATTAACCGTAAAATCCGGCAGAAATCCGCTGAGTATTTTCAGTGCGCGTTCCTCATAGGACGCCTCCGCCAGATCCATGATCGTTTCCATTGAAAACTCAGGAAATGTCTCCGGTACATACAGTCCGCCATCCGGTGCCAGTCCGCGCAGAATTGCCTGTGAAGGCTGAACGCGTTCATTTCCTCTTGTTGATCTCATGTTTTTATCCCCCATTGTTCATGGTCACCCTGGATTCTTGATCCGGCGGCCACTGTTCCTCTTCAAAACCTTTTGTTTCTAAACGCCGCCCGATTATACACGCGCTCCCGCCGGAAAGTCAATGATTCCGCCCTGAAAATCACTTTTCTGCTTTATGCGCAGTAAAACTTTCCTTTGTCCGGGCCATGCGGTCCTGGGTTTCCCCTGAAATCAGTCTGAACATTCTCGCCTCTTCCGCTGCACCTTCTCTTCCGAATCCTCCTCATTTCATCTCGCTAAATCATTTTTAAAACGGCTTAGCGAGATTTTATCAATAAGCACTGTCCTTATGAATAGCGCTTGTTCTTTATAAAATCCATGATAAAATCTCGGTAAGTGGATTTTTATACGGCTTACCGAGATTAAATTGTGGAGGGGTAACATGATCATTTCAAGAACAAAAGAGCTGGAAGCGCTCAGGAGTGCAAAAGAAGCCGATGAATCCAGATTTATTGCTGTATACGGCCGTCGACGTGTAGGAAAGACCTTGCTGGTTAGAGAGGCTTATGGTTATCATTTTGTATTTCAGCATGCAGGACTTTCCCCTCAGGATGGAGGGAAAACGAAAAAAGCACAGCTGGATGCCTTTGCTGTGTCGCTGAAAAAATCAGGTCTGGGGAACTTCAAAAAGCCGGAAACCTGGCTGGATGCATTCAGTCTACTGGAGGATTTAATCAATCTCTCGGACGAATCTAAAAAAGTCATCTTTATCTTGAATTCCCGGGTGGATTGTTAACTGCGACAATATTTCCTGACATTTCTTTTTCTTATCAACAGACTCAAGAGCCCTGACAATAGGCCTATCTACGGTACTTTATTAATAAAAATTAATTATTGACAAATATCGCAATTACAGTTATTATTGTTGTGAGTATTATTAACTGCGAGGTGGCATATTTGGCTGAAATTCATTTTTACAAAAATAGTGCTGGAACCGATGTTGCCTTATGGCCGGGCAAATGCAAAAACACTTCAGAAGGTCCGCGAAAGGAAGGACAATTCTATCTTGGAACGGTCATTGACCGTGAAAAGCTGATTTTTTACAAACGCAGTGAAGGCTTTTATCAATTTGATCCATACACAGTGCAAGTAAAGGCACTGGATCCTAAAGATATTCCCGTCTACACAGGTCCTCAGGATCATCGGATTCATCCGCAAAACACGATTTGCGTCTTTGGAGGCAACTATTTTCTGCATCGTTTGCTCTCAGGAATATCATATGACAAAGTCATTGATGTTATTCCATTCAAAAACAAAGATACGTTGTATACAATGCTTCATTATTACTTGCTCAGCAATGCATCTGACTTACATGCCGAGTTCTGGTATCATAATTCGTATGCACATTTCATATATCCAAAGGCAAACATAGCATCACAGCGTCTTTCAGATTTCTATGCTTCGATTGGCAAACCGGACGTACGAGCAGTTTTTTTGACTGCACACATCGAATACATCAGACATTTATCAATGGATGATATCTATGTAATGATCGACAGCACTGGCTGTCCAAACGCGATCGGTATTCCAATTACTGCAGTCAGCAGACACGAGAACGAAGTCAATATTGAAT
>Ga0256405_10005472_pt1 | contig 21870 bp, 14 predicted proteins | sample RumenRJG_02DNA_FD_189096 | JGI IMG/M metagenome (GOLD analysis project Ga0256405, IMG submission 189096) | Bovine rumen microbial communities from Lethbridge, Alberta, Canada - RJG_02 | ecosystem: Host-associated > Mammals > Digestive system > Stomach > Rumen | place: Canada: Alberta... | reverse complement strand
TGGTTATTGTGGCGGGGTTCCACCTCTTCCCATTCCGAACAGAGAAGTTAAGCCCGCTTACGCCGATGGTACTGCAATGCAATGCGGGAGAGTAGGTAGCCGCCTTCTTTTAAGGTAAGGGTCTTTGCTGTAAATGCAGCAGAGACCCTTTTTTCGTGTTATTACTTTTCTTTTTTTCTCTTCTTTCAGTTCATCTTTGCCACTTACCCTTTATCATAAATCTCTAATGCATTCCCGTGGTACGCATAAAAAAAGGACCAGGGCAGCGTGTACCTGTGCCCTGGTCCTCTATGGGTCATGTTCTAAATCTTATTTTGAAAGTCTCTTCTCCAGGCGTTCGCGAATGGCTGCGATGAAATCTTTGCTGTTCACCTGGCGTGCCTCAACACCTTCCATCAAGTTGACGAGATCCTTTGTGGCGATACCGTCATTCAACGTGTCGAAGCAAGCACCTTCAAGTTGGTCACCGAAATTCATCAATTCCTTGATGCCGTCCTTCTCACCGCGTTTGCGCAGAGCACCAGACCATGCGAAGATGGTAGCGATGGGGTTGGTAGACGTCTCTTCGCCCTTCAAGTACTTGTAGTAGTGGCGGGTTACTGTGCCGTGAGCTGCCTCATACTCGTAGTTGCCCTCAGGGCTGACCAGTACGCTCGTCATCATGGCCAATGAGCCAAATGCCGTGGACACCATGTCGCTCATCACATCGCCATCGTAGTTCTTGCAAGCCCAAATGAACCCGCCCTTACTGCGTATGACTCGTGCTACGGCGTCATCGATGAGCGTATAGAAGTACTCCAATCCGCGCTTCTCAAATTCATCCTTGTATTCCTGGAATACTTCTTCGAAGATGATGCGGAACTGTGCGTCATACTTCTTTGAAATAGTGTCCTTGGTAGAGAACCACAGGCTCTGGTTGGTGTCAATGGCGAATTTGAAGCAGGAATGCGCGAACGAACGGATAGACTTGTCGAGGTTGTGCATGCCCTGCAGCACGCCGGGACCCTTGAACTCATGGATGACAACTTCCTGGTGCTTGCCGCTTTGACCATCGAAAACTAACTTGGCAATGCCGGGCTCATCGGCTCTGATCTCAACGCTCTTGTAGACGTCGCCATAAGCATGACGGGCGATGGTGATTGGCTTCTCCCAGTTTTTCACTGCGGGGTGAATCGACGGAATCGTAATCGGAGTGCGGAACACTGTACCATCGAGTATTGAGCGGATGGTGCCGTTGGGGCTCTTCCACATTTCGTGGAGTTTGTATTCATCCATTCGCTTGAGGTTCGGCGTAATGGTGGCGCACTTCACACCTACGCCATATTTCTTCGTTGCCTCAGCAGCCTGCACGGTGACTTGGTCTTTGGTCTCGTCGCGATGCATCAGCCCAAGGTCGTAGTATTCTGACTTCAAGTCGACGAATGGAAGAATCAGTTCGTCCTTTATCATCTTCCAGAGAATTCTGGTCATCTCATCACCGTCCATCTCTACGATGGGGGTTGTCATTTTGATTTTCTCCATAGTTGTGTCTTATTTAGTTTAGGGTTACTTCTTGTTAGCTTTGGCATAATAGTTCATCAGACAGCCTGCCAAGAGCACCTCACGCTCGGTCTTGCCGAGATTGTTGAAGTAGAGGTGGATGGGCTTCACACCGTCTTTGGTAATTACCTGCGCGTCGATCTCCTCCTTGCCTTCTTCCATGGCTTTACGGATGCCCGGCACGAAGACCATATCGCCCGGTACATAATCGAACGGAGTCTCGCGGGCGATGGTGAAGGGTACGATACCCCAGTTGATACAATTACTGCGATAGCGCTTTGTGGCATACTCGTAGCAGATGTTGGCGTCGCCTCCCAATACCTTTTGGCAGGAAGCGGCCTGCTCACGGGCCGATCCGTCGCCGGGCTTGTTGGCGAAGACGCATGAACCGAATGAGGTGTCCTTGTCGCTGGCTCCTACTTGTTTCAAAGCGTCGAGGACGTGCTGTGGCGTCTTGCCGTCGCGGCGCTCGTGGTCTTCTTTCTGAATGCGCTTTGCGATACCCACGTATTCAGGAACGCGACGCGAGAGTGCAAATTCTGAAAGCTTTAGCGGGTTGGAGCGGTAGCTTGATGTTTCGCCAGAAGGAATCAGCTCATCGGTTGTCGTAACGGGATCGTGGATCACTGCGGCAAGCTCAAGCAGCATGTTGTCCATCATGGGGAACATGTGGGGCCAGTCTTTGATGTTGGGTCCATAGCGAAGCTCGTAGTTGGGTTCAGCCTTGCCAAATCCGTTGTATACGCGATGCTCATAAATGCGGCCGTCGTATTTGTAAGGAGCGTAGTTGTCTTCATACTCAACATCGGTAGCGGCTGTAATTCGGCCACCGTTGGCTGCTGTGGCAGCAATTGAGCGTGCGTCCATAAGCGCTACCCAAGAGATTTGTCCTTGACCAGGCTTTGAGCCTTCGCGGTTGGGGAAGTTGCGTGTGGTGTGGCGGATGCTCAGACAGTCGTTGCCTGGTACGTCACCAGCGCCAAAACACGGACCACAGAATGCGGGCTTCAAGACCACGCCGGCTTCGGTGAGGGTCTGGGCAACGCCGCTGCGTTGTGTGGCCAGTGAGACAGGAGATGATTGTGGATAGGCCGACATGGTGAAATAATCGTTGCCTATAGACTGTCCGTCGAGAATGGCAGCAGCCTCACAAAGGTTATCGTAAGTACCGCCAGAGCAACCAGCAATGATACCCTGGTCTGCCCACACCTTACCGTCGCGTATCTTGCTCATCAGGTTGACGTCCTTCACCTTGTCGCCATAGCGTTTGCGGCCGTCTTCCTCGATCTTCTTTAGGATTTCTTCGGGGTGCTCTTGAAGCTCATGAATCGTACAAGCATTTGACGGATGGAAGGGCAGAGCGATCATAGATTCCTGTGTTCCAAGGTCGATACGTATCATGGCATCGTAGTATGCGGTCTTTCCTGGGCGCAACTCCTTATAGTCCTGAGGCCGGTTGTGAAGTTCATAATGATGTTTCACCTCTTCATCGGTGACCCAGATGGAACTCAAGCAGGTGGTCTCCGTGGTCATGATGTCGATACCGTTGCGGAAGTCTATGGGCAGATTCTTGACACCAGGACCAGCAAATTCCAAAACTTTGTTTTTGACAAAACCGCTCTCAAATGTTGCTTTCACCAACGAAATGGCCACATCGTGCGGGCCGATACCCTTCTTGGGCTTCCCTTCAAGCCAAACCAGCACCACCTGTGGCGGATTGATGTCCCATGTATTACGGAGCAGCTGCTTGACAAGCTCACCACCGCCTTCACCGACGCCCATGTTGCCGATGGATCCGTAGCGAGTGTGGCTGTCGGAACCAAGAATCATGTTACCGCATTTAGCCATGGCTTCACGCGCATACTGATGGATGACGGCCAAATTGGCGGGAACGTAGATACCACCATACTTCTTGGCAGCAGAGAGACCGAAGATGTGGTCGTCCTCGTTGATTGTTCCACCTACAGCACAAAGCGAGTTGTGGCAGTTGGTCATTGCGTAGGGAAGTGGGAATTCCTTCAGGCCGCTGGCGCGGGCTGTCTGAATGATGCCCACGTAGGTGATGTCGTGGGACATCATGGCATCAAAACGGATATGCATTTTGTTGTCTGCGGAGTTTCCTGCCTCATGAGCGCGCAATATCTGATAAGTGATGGTTTGTTCGCGTGCTTCGTCGGGTGAGGGGAGTCCTTCCTTCTGAGGAACGATCTGCTGGCCATCCAGCAAATAAACTCCATGATTAATAAGTTCCACCATAATAGATTTAAATTTTAGGAAATGATAATAAATTTATTGTAGGTCTGCCATCCAGACTCCAAGCATCTGTAAGACAGAACTTAAGATTCAATTGTTGTCGTCTCGGGGCAGAACTGCGTCGAAAAACAGCGTCAGCGACAGCATATCGGCGCTTCCACCTGGGGAAATCCACTTGCGGATAAACTGCTCGTCCATCGCACGGAGTCCACGGAGCGTGAAATTTTCCAGCAGTTGGGCGGATTGTCGCTTCACTTCCTGTGCCGTGGCTGAGTTTGTACGGTAGATGATGTTGGTGTCATCAAGCATTGACATAATGAGCAGCAGCGTCTTATGGTTGCGCCACTGGTCAGTCTTGTTTTTACGTAGGAAGGGAAGCCACAATTCGAAGAGGTCCGCATATCCACCCATAGCCACCGACCGTGCCCCGCGTGCGCTGGTATTGCGGCATACATAGTTGCCGTGTGTGCGTGAAGCTGGGGGAACATGACTGGCCAGTGAGCTGATCACTCGCCTCAGCGAGTCTATGTCTATATTTTGTGCGCCTTTTGTCCGTGCAAGATACGCTGTGGCTGCGATGGCGAGTCCCATGCAGAAGAGTGCTCCACGATGTGTGTTCACTCCTTTCGTGGCTTGCAACATCGCGCGTTCAGCCTCGCGTCCCACCTGTCTCAGCAAGTCCATTTTGGGCTCTGTGTTGTTGAAACACATTTCCGCGAAGCGAGTAAGGAAAGGATGGAGGGTCTGGATGCTGCGGGTCATGAGCGTATGGTCCATGTCGTTGTGTGCACCGTTGTTGTCCTTGTCGACGAGTCCTGGCTTTGGGGTTGTATCCAGTTCTTCCTGCAATGCGCTTTTGGCGAGGAAGGATATGAGATAAGGCACCGTCGTATCGACTACGAGTGAGGCCGCGGTTGTGAGCGAACGTCTCTGCAGAGCTTCTCTCACTCGTGAGGCGCTGATTACGGCACCATCTTCCGCTTTGCGTTCTATGCATCGCACCTCAATACCTTTGCCAGGAAGCATCTGTTCCATCATCTCATTATAGCGGTTGGTGAGCGGATCGGTGGGTTCAGATCCCACGAAACGCACGCAGGCATTGAGCGACGGTGCTATGAAGTGTGAGAAAATGTCGAGGTCGATTTGTATCTGACTGTCGGTGACATCACTAAGGCGCTTGATGAAATAGGAGGGAAAAGTAGACGAAGACACCGTATAGGCGCTGCCACGGCAGACCGTGACGTTCTTCAAGTCGCGTGTACCTTTTTCAATCATCTCCTTCCGCTCCATATAGGAAAATGCAGACCGTTCCTCCTTCACAGGTATTATGAAGAGGTGATTCACCTCGCTGGCGGCTTTCTCGATAAGATAGCGGTGCCCTCGCGTGAAAGGATTGGCATTGATGACGATGATTCCGCACCTGCCTTCTGTGCGCAGTGAGCGCAGATAATGGCAGTAGCGCGAAAGGGGCTCCATACTGTTTTCCATAAAGACCGCCTTGTTGCTCCGGCCTATCGTCTCAAAAGCCATACTGTGGAAGATATTGGCGTTGCGTGGTTTTGTGATGACTTTTACCGAAGGATATCCCCGGCGTCCCACCATCATGATCAGGTGTGATACCAGTCGGTTGGCGAGATGTTCGTCGCGACAGTCCTGACGCACGGCCACACAACGTATTGTGTCGTTGAGCAGGCCACCGGCGGCCAGTATTTCGTCGCCCCCCATTGGAGTGACCACAGCATAGTAGTCCATGTCGTCAACCCGCAGGTCGCTGTCTCCGAGGAATTCTTCCACTTTCTTGCGGGCAGGAGGAAAGCGCAGGGGTACTTCGTGTATGTCAAAGTCGGTGTACATATTCGTCGATCATCTCTTTTATTTTGGCTTGAAGTTCCTCTTGTGTATGGGAATGCATTCTCATGCACAACCGTGCTTCCTTGCCGCAGATCAAGCAAGATCGTGGAGCCATACCTAACTGTTGCCGCGAGATGGGTACACCGCCAGGCCCAATGACGTCGATGTCGAATAGTCGTCCGAGCGGATGGTGTTCTTCTATGTTGCAACAGCGGCGTTTGGCTGTTTCGGGGTTCACTTTCACCATGCAATAGGCTTCAAATCCCGTGTGGAGGTCTTTCTGCTCCCACAGACTCGTCTGCTCGTCGAAGATTCCTTGCAGAGCCTGGGTTGCAGCCTTGGCTACAATGAGAGAACGGGCGTTGCGCTTCACTTTACCGGGCATTACCACAGTGAGGCAGATGAGCGTCAGTTTCGGATAATGGGCCATGAGGAATTTCTCGTGGTTCCATCGTCTGTCCCTACTCTCAAGCAATTCTGTCAGCGTAATCTCCTGTTCTTTCATCATATTGAGAGATGAATTTTTAGGGGGGGGAGTTAAAGTAGTCGGAAGCAGTGGTTGTCTTTCTGATCATTCCTCCAGCCTTTAATTCCCCCCAATGGGTTATTCTATAATGTTTCTGATCACATCCTGCACCTGTCCGTGGCGGTTGAGCACGACACCTACCACCTTGTCGCCGAAGGGCAGTGGATCGGGCGTACCAATCGTGCGGAGGGCACGGTCGCGCAGTTCTTCAAGGGTGACGAGCTTGATGCCACTGGCCTCGAGTTTGGCTGCGAGTTCGGGGCGCTGCGGATTGACAGCCACACCGTATTCGGTCACCACTACATCAACGTTCTCACCCGGAGTGATGAGTGTTGTCACATGGTCGACGATGCAGGGGATGCGTCCGCGAAGCAGTGGGCAGACGATGACGCTCAGTGCCGAATCGGCAGCAGTGTCGGGGTGTCCTCCGATGGCGCCACGGATGATGCCGTCACTGCCGACAAGCACATTCACGTTGAAGTTGACATCCACCTCGAGGGCCGACAACACGACGATGTCGAGGAAGTGAGTAGCAGCACCCTGCTCCTCAGCGCTGGCGTATTCATTGGCCGCCACTTCCTTGTGCATGGGGTCGGTGCGCAGCGACTCAGCGGCCACCTTGTCGAACGACTGCACGTCGACCAAGCGATCGATAAGGCCTTCCTCGTGCATTTTTACCATGTGGGCAGTGATGCCACCGAGGGCGAACGATGCCTTGATGTTGTTGTCGATCATATACTGGCGGATGTACTTCACCACGGCGAGCGAAGCACCGCCTGAGCCCGTCTGGATGGAGAATCCATTCTTCATGTATCCACTGTTGATCATCACTTTGGCAGCCGTCTGTGCCAGGAGGATGTCGCGTGGGTTCTTGGTGTCGCGGATGGCACCGGAGGCAATCATCGAAGAGTCGCCGACGGAGTCTACAGCGACGACGTAGTCTACGTCGCGTTCAGAGATGGAGTTGTGCAGATTGGGGTAGGCCACGAGGTCGTCGGTGAGGACCACCACATGATCGGCGTGGCGTGAGTCGGGAAGGGCATAGCCTAAAGAGCCGCAGATGGATTTGGCGTTGGGTGAGCTGCTGTAGCCGCAGGCGTTTCCGAGCGGGTCGCATGATGATGCGCCGAGGAAAGCCACGTCGATATGGAGCTTGCCGTTGACGATCTCCTGGCCACGGGTTCCGTGGGAGCGGAACACCACAGGTTCTTTCAGCAGTCCGTGTGAGATTGCCTTGGCCAGTTCGCCGCGCATACCACTGGTGGAGATACCCGTTACGACCCCATTCTTGATATGGTCAATCAGTGGCGTGTCGGCATCTGTGAGGCTGGAGGCGGCTATCTTGATGTCCTTGAATCCCATTTCGGCGATCTTTTCCATCACGAGGGGAAGCACTTTGTCGCCTTTGCGGAAATGGTGGTGGAAGGAGATGGTCATGCCGTCCTTGAGTCCCACTTTGCGGATGGCCTCCTCAAGTGTGACGACCTTCGAACACTCTTTCTGATATTCTGTGCGGGGTGTTGCGACTTTCTTGTCGTTGCAGTCGCTGACGTTTATATTCAAATGTTCTGCCACTTCCTGGATGAGGGCGCGGCGGTCTTCTGTTGTTTTCATGCTAAATCCTCCTTCTTTATAACGTGTGAAGCCAAAGCGAGGTCGATAACGCGCTGTGCGCGGAGTACTACAGGCCGGTCGACCATTTTACCGTTGACGGCAATCACGCCGCTGCCTTTCTTTTCGGCATCCTTGATGGCGGCCACGACGCGCATAGCCTTCTCAATGTCTTTCTGTTTGGGGATGAACACTTCGTTGACCACGGGGATTTGCCGTGGGTTGATGATAGACTTTCCGTCGAAGCCGAGCTGTTTGATGAGCTCTACTTCCTTGCGGAAGGTATCCATGTCGTTCAGGTTGGAGTATACGGTGTCGAGGGCGTCGATTCCGGCGGCTCTTGCGGCCACGACGATGGTCTGGCGGGCCAGCAGCAGTTCTATTCCCTCGGGTGAGCGTTGTGTCTTCAGGTTGGCGCAATAGTCCTCGGCACCCAGTGCGATGCCCATCATGCGCTTTGAGGCCGTAGCGATGGCGTAGGCATTGACGACGCCCAACGCGCTCTCGATGGCGGCCATGATCTTCGTGCGGCCCACGCATCCGAGCTCTGTCTCCACTTTCTCTATTTCAGCCTCTACCTCTTTCACTTCCTCAGCGGTTTCCGTCTTTGGCATACGGATCACATCGACACCGGCTTTCACCACGGCCTCGATGTCTTTCTTTCCGTAGGGTGTATTTAGGGGATTGATTCTCACCACCATCTCGGTATCGCCGTAGTCGATGGTTTTCAATGCGTTGTAAACAAGCAGTCGTGCGGTGTCTTTCTCAGCCATCGTCACAGAGTCCTCCAGGTCGAGCATGATGGAGTCGGGGCCATAGATATAGGCATCCTGCATCATACCGGGATTATTGCCTGGCACGAACATCATGGTTCTTCTTAATCTCTGCATAAGTCAATTGAAGATTAAAAATGATTGGTTTGGTGTTTAGTTTTAGTTGTTGTGGGGGGATGCTTTCGTCCTCAGTTGTTCTATCAGTCTTTCCAGACGTCCTGCCCCGTGGCTCTCACGGCGGCAGCCGTGACGCGGGCTCTGATGGTGCAGTCGAGGGCACCCTTGTCTGTAGCCTTCACATGGGCCTTGTCGATGCCGCGCTCGTGGAGTGTTTCGGCGATGACTTTCTTGATCTGATTGCCAAACTGGTAGGCGACGGTGCTGTCGAGTTCTATTTCGAGAGTGTCATTCTCTGAAGGCGCAATCTGGATGAGAATGTCGCCCGACTCGAGAGTGCCGGCAAAAGAATCCTTCAGTTCCATAGTTTAAATTTTTAGTTAGACGTATATTTATAAAAAAAAGCGAAAGCAACGGCATTGATACAGTTGGTGCCTAAAGCACTTTCTGACATCGACGCTTACGCTCCCGCGAGTAGTTGACGGTGATCTTATCTCTGTTTGTCATCAGACAGGTGAATCCCTCCACGCTGACTGGTTGATGTTGATTTCGACTGCAAATATTGCGACTTTTTTTGGAATGACCAAATTTTTAATGAGGTTTTTTGTAAAATTAACATTTTTCTTTAGAGTTGCATTTGCTCAATGGTGTTTCTTTGGTGTTTTCCTTGGCTTTTGAAGGTAATTGAGGATGACGGCCGCAACCTTTTCCCGCAGCTGTGTATCCGGGATGGGAACTGGCTTCTGTTGAGGAGAAAACAGCATGGCCATGGCTCTCAAATCAAGATATTCGGGTTTAAAAACAATTATTTGTGGAATAACGGTTCTACTATCAACAGATTTTTGTAAATTTGCCTCCGAAACAGTTGCGGCCTTTGCCGCATTAAAAAGAATATGAAATGGAAACAGGAGAGGTTATCAAGTCGAAGGGTATCTACCTTTTTGTAAAGACCACGCGCGATGGTGCGACGGTGATGCTTAAGGCTTTGAAAAGCGAATATAAAGACAAGTCGCAGTATCAGACCCTATTGCGCAAGGAATTTGAGACGGTGTCGAAGCTCGACCATGCCAACATTGTGAAGGAAATCGAGCTCATCGATGATCCTAAGTACGGCAAGGCCATTGTTGAGGAATTTGTCGACGGCCGCTCGTTGAGCGATTATCTCAAGGAGAATCATTCTGTGGAAGAGAAACTCAACATTGTCCGCCAGATTGCCTCTGCCGTGGGCTATGCCAACCAGAGGAACATCCAGCACCGCAACCTCAAGGCGAGCAATGTGCTTATTGCCAAACAGGGCGACCAGGTGAAGGTGATTGACTTCCGCATGCCTTTCTCCGACGATCTGCACGTGGGCTACAGCTCAATGGTTCACGTCTCTCCCGAGCTGAAGGATGGCACTGTGGCCATCGATGCCCGTGCCGATGTCTATTCGTTAGGCGTGCTGATGAAGCAGATGGCCCTGCCTGAGGAGTATCAGTATTTCATCGACAAATGCTGCAGCTACAACCGCGGCGACCGCTATATGGATATGGACTCCGTAGTGGCCGACCTTGAGGGCGGTGCCTCGTCGGGTTCATCCAAGAAGCGCATGACGTTGCTCACTGCTGTTGTCGTCGGGCTTCTCCTTGTCGTTGTTGTCCTCTTTGCTCTCCAGCACAAGGGCAGCGACCCGTCGTCGCAGCCCCAGGCTCAAGAACAGACCGACTCTACAGCCCAGTCGCCTACCGACACGACGGCTCAGCAGCAGGCACAGTCTGCCGACACTACACAGCCGGCGACGCCCGTAGACAGTTCGACCGAAGCTCTGCCGGCCGATTCCAAATTCAACGACCAGGTGAAGCAGCAGATGTTTGCCGATCTCGACAAGATGTATCAGCCTTATGTTGAAGGCACCTCTACCAATAAGGTGGCCTTGAAGAAGCAAGTGGGCCGCTACTACAAGGGATTGCAAAAGGCGCTCAGCCCCATGAGCGATGCCGAGCAGCAGGCTTTCGACGAGGCGTTTATCACCTATAAAAAGCAGAAAGACGCGATGGTGAAATAAAACAGAAACATCCGACAACAGGCACTACATAGAAAGCTCCGGGAAATTCCCGGAGCTTTTTTTGGCTTTGATGCTATTGTACGTGAATGAGAGAAACAATTTATATAAGGCATAATGCACCTTTATTCGTCCCAAGCGCTAAGCTCATCGGCTATCTCTGGCATTTGGCGCTTATGGAACGTGGGGCTCTTGATGCCAGCTCTCTTCTGCCGCATATAGTCTTTCAGCAGAAAGACGGCGTGGGGATGGAGCTTGACGATGGCAAAGAGGTTGAATAGCGTAATGCTGCCCATGAACAGGTCACCAAGATTCCACACCAGGTCGAGACTGGCCAAGGCACCGAAGATCACCATGACAATGCCATTCATCACGCGTACGAAGGTCAGCCAGCGCTTGTCGGCTGTGAGAAACTTCACATTCATCTCGCCATAGGTATAGTTGCCGATGATCGACGAGAAGGCAAACATGAAAATGGCCACGGCGACAAATGTGGGACCTACGCTGCCGATTTCGCTTTGCAGGGCCGTCTGCGTGAGCTGGATGCCATTGAGGCTGCTGTCGGCATACACACCGCTCAGCAGAATGATGAAAGCCGTGCAGCTGCAGATGATGAGCGTGTCGGTGAAGACGCTCAGCGCCTGCACCAGGCCCTGCTTGACGGGGTGGCTGACATCGGCGATGCTGGCCGCACAGGCCGCCGAACCTTCGCCGGCCTCGTTGGAGAACAGGCCGCGCTTGATGCCGGTCATCATCATGGCGCCGAAGGTGCCGCCGGTGAACTGCCTAAAGCCAAAGGCATTCTCGATGATGAGAGCGAACATGCGGGGGACGAGCTGGATGTTCACGGCCAAAATGACCACGGCCAAGAGGATATAGAGCACGGCCATCACGGGCACAAAGATGCTGCTGACTCTTGCAATGCGGTTGATACCACCGAAGATGCAGGCCGTGGAGAGCACCACAAGAACGATGCCCATCACCCAAGGCTTCACGCCAAAGGCACCCTGCATGGCCCCACAGATGGTGTTGCTCTGGATGGAGATGTAGGCCATGCAGAAGGTGACGGTGATGAGCACGGCATAGAGGCGGGCCATCCAGCGCTTGTGCAAGCCAAACATCATGTAGTAGGCCGGCCCGCCGATATAGCTCCCTTCGGTCTTGCGCTTATAGAGTTGGGCCAAGGTCGACTCCACGAATGCGGTTGCCGACCCTAACAGCGCGATGACCCACATCCAAAAGATGGCGCCCGGCCCTCCCACGGCAATGGCCGTGGCTACACCGGCGAGGTTGCCCGTGCCCACGCGTGAGGCGATCGAGACGGCAAAGGCCTCGAACGACGAGACATGCTTCTCATGGCTCTTCTTCGTGGAGTCGCCCAAGAGACGTATCATCTCGCCCATCATGCGAAACTGTACGCCCCGCGTCTTGATGGTGAACAAAATGGCACAGGCGATGAGGACGGCTACGAGTATGTAGGTCCACAGCACATTGTTGATTTGGCTGATAGCGGTGTTGAGCCAACCGTTGGCTGCAAAGATCTCTGTCATCTGTTGCTTTGAAAGGAATGCTGTACAATATGTATGTGACAAAGATACGAAATTATTTTGTCGGATGAATCAAAATGGAAAGAAAATATAAGAATTGTCGTCAAAAAAGGTCCGGCTCGCCGATTCTCCGTGCCGTCTGCCACATGCGGCCCCGTGGGCTGGCATGTGAGAGCCGGCGGGGCCGCATATGGCAGACGGCGGGGCGGCTTATGCGGGCCGCTGTCTGCTTGCGGTATTCGCAATGTGAAATTCCCATCTTCGGCCGGTCACTAACCACTCTCCGGCACACCGTTGCTCCCAACTAAAAACCAATTTATTCAAGTTTCGCAAGTTCCTAACTTGGTTCAATGGATATTTTCCGTGGATTGGATATGTTGTTTCATTTCGTATAGTCCAGACTTCGCCAATGAATAAATGGTAATAGAAAATCACGGACAAGCTTACGCTCCATAGTAGCTCTGAGGCTCAACCTACGGGGTAAAGCCTGTCCATGACGAAAATTGCCTGGGCATAAAATCAGCGCATCCTTGCATCTGCCCAAAAGCGGGGAATGCCTTGACTTGAAGCTTTCAGCAGTAGAATTTTATGCGTTAGGGCGCAATTTTATGCCTAGGCGATTTTCGTCATGGGCAGGCTTGCCACCAAAGGTGTGGGTCTGAAGCGATGGGGAGGCCGTCGAGCTTGCTCGTAAGGTCACCCCATCGCTTCAGACCCATAGCTCCGGTAGGAGCGTAAGCCTGGACATGACCATTTTCCTTCCCCTTTACATATAAACTTACCATGAATCCACGGAAAATATCCCTATGCCTTGAACTTGCGGAACTTGAAACCAATTTATTTTGTGGCATCGCATAATCTTTGTAACTTTGCACGTGAAAACAAAAAGATCATGTCAGGATATTTAATTTCAGACACCAAGAAGATCACCGCCACGCGTTTCAAGGAGATGAAGCGCCGGGGTGAGAAAATTTCCATGCTCACGGCTTATGATTATACCACAGCAGGCATCATCGACCGCGCAGGCATCGATGGTATTCTAATCGGCGACTCCGCTTCCAACGTTGTGGCCGGCAATTCCACCACCGTCCCCATCTCTATGGAGGAGATGCTCTATTATGGCCGCAACGTGGCCCGGGGCGTAAAACGGGCTTTGGTGATGTGCGACATGCCTTTCGGCAGCTATCAGGTCAGCCGTGAGGACGGTATACGCAACGCCATCCGGATGATGAAGTTCACCGGTGTGGATGCTGTCAAGCTTGAAGGTGGCCGGGAGATCATCGATACCGTGAAGGGCATTCTCGATGCGGGCATTCCCGTTTGTGCTCACCTTGGACTGACGCCGCAGAGCGTCCACAAGTTCGGGGGCTTCGGCCTGCGTGCCAAAGATGAGGCCGAGGCCGACAAGTTGCTCGATGACGCCCGGCTGCTCGACGAGGCCGGCTGCTTCGCTCTCGTGCTTGAGAAGGTTCCAGCCCAGCTTGCCGAAGAGGTTACCCGCGAGGTCAGCATGGCTACCATAGGCATTGGCGGAGGCAACGCCACCGACGGGCAGATCCTCGTTTGGGCCGATGCCATGGGGATGACCGAAGGCTTCAAACCCAAATTCCTGCGCCACTTTGCCCACTTGGGGCAGGCGCTCACCGATGGAGTGGGCGACTATGTGCGTGCAGTGAAGGACGGTTCGTTTCCCAATGGCGAGGAGAGCTATTGACCCCCTTTGGATTAGCCCACTGCGCCAACCGTCATCCTCAAGCTTACCGCTCCTCGGCAGGAGATAGCTTTCCATCGTATTTTCCGAATAAGTCATCAACCTATTTATATTTATGGACACGCAAAACACGCCCATACACATCAGACTCTGGCACAAAGACTTCTGGAAACTGGCCTTTGCCGAGTTCGCCCTCGTCACATCCATCAGTATGCTGGCCGTGATCGCCCCGGAGCGGGCAAGGATTCTTGGACTCGACATGGAGGAGACCGCCCTGATGGCGGTATGCTATGGCATCGGACTCTATGCGCCCGGTCCTTTCTGCAACTATCTTGTGCAAAACTACCGTCGCAACAAGGTGTGTCTGCTGATGATGGCCTTGCTGGCCCTGCTGTTGGCAGCCCTTTCGTGGTTCACTGTCCACACTCTGCCCATGAGCCACCGGGTCATGTGTAGCGTGGTGTTTGTGTCGGCTTTCTTGACCGGTGCTACCTTTGGCCTGTCTCAGATGCTCTTGCTGTCGACCTTGGTGATTGATGAGTGCGAGTCGTTTCTGCGCACAGAGGCCAACCACCACATGGCCTGGTTTGGCCGTTTTGCCTTGTCGGTCGGGCCCTGCCTGGCATTGCTGCTCACTGCGTGGAACCGCACGGCGTCGCTCATCAGCATAGGCTTTGTGGTTGCGGCCTTTCTGCTGGTCAACTTGGTGAAGTTTCCCTTCAAGGCGCCCGACGAGGTTCCCTTGCTGAGTCTCGACCGCTTCTTCCTTCCGCGGGGACTTACGCTTTTCTTCTGTTTCCTCCCCGTGGCCATGGTCGTCGGTATGCTCGTGAGTGCTATCCGCCAGCCACAGTTCTATGCACTCATCATGGGCGGCTTTTTGCTGGCCATCCTGGCCGAGAAATATGTCTTTGCCAATGCCGAGCTCGCCAGCCAGTGCGTCTCGGGGCTCATCTGCATGATCGTCGCTTTGGCCATGCTGCTGCTCCGTGGTAACATGCCGGTGGTGTACTCCATTGCTCCCGTGATGTTGGGCTTCAGTGTTGGCATCATCGGCTCCCGTTTCCTGCTCTTCTTCGTTAAGCTCAGCGACCATTGCCAGCGCGGCACGTCACAATCCACCTACATCCTGGCTTGGGAGAGCGGGCTTGCCCTTGGTCTCGCTGCCGGCTATGGGCTCTGCCATGCCCATCCCAGCAAGGTGTTACAGTGTGGAATCGTCATTTCTGTTGTCGTGCTCGCCTTCTATCTGCTCTATGTCCATCCTTGGTATATGCGCAATAAGTCGAGGTAGAAATGCTGCATGGCACATTTTTTGCTGCTTGTATTCACAGAAATGGAGGAAGTGAATTATGGCATTTATTGATTATTACAAGATTTTAGGTGTTGACAAGAACATCCCTCAGAAGGATGTCCGTAAAGCATATCTCAAACGGGCAAAGCAGTTCCATCCCGATCTGCATCCCGATGACCCGAAGGCAAAGGCCAAATTCCAGGCGCTCAACGAGGCTTATGAAGTCATCAACGACCCCGAAAAGCGTAGGAAGTACGATCAGTATGGCGAAAAATGGAAAGAGGCTGAGGCTTTTAATGGCACCGGCGGTGGCGGACAGCAGTTCTACAGCAGTGGTGGCAGTCCGTTCGACGGGTTCGACTTCGAGACGTTCGGCAATGGCGGCGGATTCTCCAGCTTCTTCAAGGATCTCTTTGGAGGCGGCGGCTTTAGCAGTCACTTCTCAAGTGGCTTTGGCTCTCAGCAGGCGCGCCAGCATACGGGCGAGATGAACGCCACGGTCAACCTTGACATGTATACGATGCTCTTGGGCGGTGATGTCGTCATCGGACTGCGCAATGGTACAAAGATCAAACTGAAGGTGAAACCCGGTACGCAGAACGGTACGAAAGTGCGCGTGCGCGGAAAGGGCTACGACCGTGGCGATGGAACCTTTGGCGACCTGATCATCACCTACAACGTGAAACTCCCTACTGACCTCAACGAGCATCAGAAAGACTTGCTGAGGCAGATGAAGATGGGATAATACGTTTTGCCTTTGCGACGGTGAACAAAGTGTGCGCGCCGCACTTGGGTTGGAATAAAAACTTGGGATACAAAGAATTGAAGGGACGTGAGCGATCGCGCCCCTTTTTTGCTGCAATTTGCCCTGGTAATAAAAAACATTTTGGGAGAAGTCTGTTTTCTTTTCAAGAAATGTGTTATATTTGCAAAATAAAGTCCACTTTTGTCAAAGTGTTATGCTTTAAATTGAAAGAGCTATTAAAAAGAGCTATTTAATGGACAGGATGCTAATTCTATTTTTTTAACCTATAACATCATTGGTATGAAAAGACAGTTTCTCGGTATGGTTGTAGGGCTTGCCCTTGCTATAAGTCCGCAGCCGCTATTGTCACAACGAGCGAAGTCGACGGAACTTCCTTTGAAGACTGCCAAGAGTGCGCCTGGTGCGGAGCAGGCGCGGGCATCGCATGAGCTGCGCAAGTCGTCTCCTACACTGTTTCTCCAGAGGTCAGTTCCTTCCCGCCCCGCGGGCCTCTACAAGGAGAAGCCATTCAGCGTGAGGCAGAAACTTCCTTCGTCGGTCTCGTCGGTCGATCCCTCGTTGGTCCTTTGGGGCGATGTGCTTTCCCCGACCCTTCCTGGCTTCCATTCTTTTTCCCCTGTCAACCCCATTGCGGTCACGCGGCTCAACGATTACAGCCAGGCGTTCTTCAATGCGGGTTGTGGCCGTGTGGGCAACAAGCTTTGCGGGGTATACCTCGACCTTACCTGGCAGGAGTACGGTTTCATACAGTCGTATTACTTCACTGTAGACACCGACACGTGGCAGGTGGCGGATGCCCCCACGCCTCTTCCCGATTTCTCGCTCTCTGCCGTAGAGACAGCCCAGGACGCCAACACGGGCGAGGTCTTCGGCGAGTTCCGCAATGCTGATGGCAGTGGCTTGGAGTGGGGTGTTGTCGATTACGCCACCAAGACTCGCACCACCATCGCCCAAGCCGCCAACGCCTATGTGGCCTTGGGCATTGCCCAGGATGGTTATGCCTACGGAGTGGCTCAGGACGGCAACCTCTACAGGATCGACCGCAAGACGGGTGGCGAGACCAAAATCGGCAGCACTGGTGTGGCTGTTGTGGCGGACGGAGGCTCCAGCTACTTCCAGTCGGGCGAAATCGACTCTAAGACCAACACGTTCTATTGGGCGGCCACCGATGCTGCTGGAGCCAGTGCCCTCTATACCGTCGACCTTTCCTCGGGTTTGGCAACCAAGGTGGGCGACTACCCCAATGAGTATGGCGGAGCCAACATAACAGGACTCACCATACCGAAAGCCGCAGCCGAAGACGGGGCTCCGGCCGCCATCACCGACCTCAAGGCCCTCTTTGCAGGTGGGGCGCTCACTGGAAAGATTACGTTCACAGCCCCCTCTACAACTTTCGACGGCAAGGGCACCCTCTCGGGTCAGCTCGGCTACAGGGTGGTTGTCAATGGCCTCGACACCTTGAAGGGAACAGCCGTGGCAGGAGAGCCGACAACGGTGGATGTGACAACCCACGAGGGAACGAACCAGTTTGTGGCCTTTACATTCAACAGCGAGGGCAACAGTCCGTCGGCCAAGACGACGGCCTTTGTGGGAACCGACACTCCAGCCGCTCCCGCCAACGTGAGGTTTGAGGCCGACAGCCAAGGAGCGTCGTGTCTCTCATGGAATGCTGCCAAAGGACAGAACGGCGGATGGTTAGGGAGTGTGAGCTACGACGTGGCGCGAATATCTGGAAAGGACACCCTGTGGGTGGGGCGGAATTTGGCCGACACCACCTTCACCGAGCAGATTCCCCAGGCCAAGCTGAAGGCCTACAGGTATGGCGTGGCAGCCAAGAACGACAAAGGCGGCAGCGCGCTGGCCCTGAGCAACGAACAACTTTTGGGCGATGCCTTCGACGTGCCCTACTTCAACGATTTCGACAACAACCTCGACCTCTACACCGTCATCGACGCCAACAACGACGGAGCCACTTGGAGTTGGGATGCCCCCACCAAGTCGGCTGCCTACCATTGGAGCACTTCCGCGGTGGGTGACGACTGGCTCATCACGCCGCCCATCCACCTCATGGGCGGAAAGAGCTACAAGGTGAGCTTCAAGGCCCGCAGCACCAACGGAGCGCTCTACCCCGAGAGGTTGGAGGTGCTTTGGGGCAAGGGCAACTCTCCCGAGCTCCTCACCGACACGCTGCTTGGTACAACGGTGCTCGATCAGGAAAGCTATCAGCAGTTTGTGAAAACCATCCGCCCCACGACAGAGGGCAAATACTACATGGGCTTCCACGCCGTGTCTGACGCCTCGATGTATTACCTCTACGTCGACTCCATCTTGGTGGAGGACGCGCCCGATGCCAATGCCCCCGACTCGGTGACGAGCCTCAAGGCTGTATGCGACCCCACGGGAGAGCTTCTGGCCACACTGAGCTTCAATGCCCCCACCAAGACCTTGGGCGGAGCTCCGCTCGGCAGCCTGACGAGAATCGAGGTGCGCAAGGGCAACGACCTTGTGGCGACTATCGAGAACCCCAGTCCCGGCGCAGCGTTGACAGCCACCGACAGTCATGCCTCGCAAGGCACCAACACCTATTCGGTGTATGCCTGCAATGAGGCCGGCAGTGGCCCACGTTCCAGCGTCTCGGTGTTTGTCGGGGTGGACATTCCCGACATGCCCGTCGTGACGGCCCAGGACAACACGCATTCCGTCACCCTCTCATGGGATCCCGTGGAGGGACTCAACGGTGGAATCATCCAGCCCGCGAAGACACGCTACGACATCTTCAACGTGAGCGATGGCTACGTGAGCGACTCCCTGACCTCCGTGACCGGTGAGACGGAGTATGAGGTGACGGGAATGAGCAACGACGAGGGCGAACCCCAAAGCTATCGCACCTGGGCCGTGCGCGCTGTCAACGGGGCTGGCGAGAGTTCGTATGGCGTGGCCGCCATCGTTGTGGGCAAGCCTTATGAGCTGCCTTTCCACCAAAGTTTCAAGAACGCCACCGACGAGGGACTCTTCATGGGTATCAACCACGGAGAGGGCAACTATCAGTGGCAGATCACGGGCGAGGCCTCGGTCGACGGCGACGGTGGCTCGCAGGCTTTCTCAGCCAATGATGCCTCGCAGGGCGACGTGTATACGGGCAAGATCACGCTCAAGGGAGCCAAGGATCCCCACCTGCTCTTCTATTATCGGGCTGCACAGAACTTGCCGGCCACACTCGCCGCCTCCATCGAGCAGAAGGACGGCAGACTGACCAAGGTGTTCTCTTGTGACCTCAGCCAGAACACCAACGACGAATGGACGCGCGTCGTGGTGAAGCTCCCCGCAAGTCTTGCCACTGAGGACTATGTGAAGCTCCACTTCACGGGTACGGCCATGCAAGGACTGGCGGGCAAGAAGATATTTGTCGACAACATCAATATCGTGGATCCTCCCAAGGCTGACGCCGCCATCACGCTCAACGCCCCAGCCCGCATCAAGAAGGGGCAGACGCTGACGGTGGACATGACCTTGAAGAACAACGGTCTCGACGAACTGGTCGGCCCGAGGGTGAGGGTGGCTGTGAATGGCGAGAGCATAGCAGACTCCACACTCGACCTGCGTCTCGGCCTGCTTGAGTCGGCTGTCATTCCCATGAGGCTGACGACCTCGCGGCTCGACGAGGGCGACAAGCTGGCAGTGAGTGCCGAGGTGGTGGCCGAGGGCGACCTCTTGCCCGACAACAATATGGCCGCCCTCGACGTGGCAACCGAGGAGGCGCAGGTCAACGCGCCCACAGACCTACACTTCACCGACCGCCAGACAGGAAGCGTCACGCTGGCATGGACGGAGCCGGAGGTGGGCTTCTTGAGTCTGACCGACGACTTCGAAAGCTATGATCCGTGGAGTCTCACCTTTGGCGACTGGACCACCATCGACGCTGATGGAGGTCTGGCCCAGCCTCTGAGCAGCATGGCCACTTATCCCCATCAGGGAGAGGCTTTCGCCTTCATGGACTGGCAACCTTCCGACCTTTTCCGCAGCGGAGCCGGCCTCGACCCCTATTCGGGCACCAAGGCTCTCGTGGGAATATGCCAACTCAACGAGTCGCGCACTGCCTATGTGGATGCCGACAACTGGCTCATCTCGCCGCGGCTGTCTGGACGCGCGCAGACCCTCTCGTTCTGGGTGAACAATTTCCCCCAGCAGGGCTTTGGCACGGAGTCTTTCCAAGTGTGGACATCCACGACCGACAACGAGAAAGGCAGTTTCCAGATGTTGGGAACCGACTATACCCAGAGCTCAGGTGAGTGGACAAGGATAGAGGTGTCGTTGCCCGAGGGGACAACCTATTTTGCCATCAGGCAGAACACGCCTTCGAGCCAGGCTTTCATCTTCATGCTCGACGACATCACGTTTGAGGTGGCCAGCCAGGCCGCTAACTATCGCGTCTATCGCGAGGGGAGTCTGGTCGGAGCCACTTCCGCGACCACCTATCAGGACCAGGGACTTCAGGAGGGCGACTACCAGTATGCCGTCACGGCAGTCTATCCTGATGGCTCAGAGTCGGCCCCGGCTTTGTTGACCGTCTCCACCCAAATCCCGCAGACAGGGATGGCAAAGGTCCCGGCCTATGATGTCTATTCAGTTACCGGCGCAATGGTGCGGCGCAATGCTTCCCGCCTCAATGGACTGCCTAAAGGAGTCTACATTGTCGGCGGACGGAAAGTCGTTGTGAAGTAGATACCATGCTCTTATATATGACAAGCCCCACGCTGCCTGAGAGTGGCTGCGTGGGGCTTATCGTGTTGTCTGCGTCAAGGCGCGTAAGGAGCGGATGGGAGCAGTGCATGCTACGCCTACTCGTCTGCTGCTGGGCCGAAGCGGTTGTCCTGAGGCTCGCTTGGCGTGCAGAGCAGCACGAGCAGCCAGATGCTTCCGATGATGGGGATGAGGCTGATCCAGTACCACTGACCGCCTTTGCCCATGTCGTGAAGGCGGCGCCAGGCGACGGCCAAGCCTGGGACAAAAAGGGCCAGGATGGCTCCCCAATACAGGATGTTGGCGAGAATGATGGCCATGGTGCCACCGTTGGCGTATCCCAAGGACATCACCATGGCTAAAGCTAACATGATGAGGAAGTTGTCGAGCGTGTACCACCAGTACTCGGCGCGTTTGGCGCGACCGTTGAAGTTGGCGTAATTCTGAAAGATGACTTTCTTAAAGGCTGTGAACATGTCCATAGTTGAATAGATATTTGATGTTAAAGATTAAGGATTTGTTTCTGTCACCTTGCAAAGGTAGCAAAATTCCCTGAAGAGGCAAAATTTTTTGAAGACGGGTAGCTTCAGAGTCCTGTTTTCGTCACTTTTTTGGGGGGCAAAAAGTTAATTGCTTAGAGATCAGCAAATAAGCCTCTGAATATTTACAAATTTGGGTGTCCCAATGACGAAAACAGATGGGATACAAAGAATTGAAGGGACGTGAGCGATCGCGCCCCTTTTTTTGCTGCCCATTTGCCCAAAAAACAAAAAAATATTTAATCTTGTTTTTATCATTATTTTTTTATATCTTTGCCGAAGTCGTAATAACTATATACCTTGTAGACCTCACTACACACAAAGGCGCGACTTCCAAGACGCGTAAAATCATGGACTGCTAACATTATTATTAACACAACAGGCAAAGCATTATGAAAAGAGAATTTGAAATTCAAGAACTCGTTAAATTTTTTAGGGGGAGACTGTCCGAGAACTACAGCGTAGCTAATATTCTCAATATTTGACAAATTAGTTGCCTATATATTTTGGTATGTCGTTGATTTTTTGTATCTTTGGTACATCTAAGAGCTTGATCATATGG
>Ga0256405_10005471_pt1 | contig 21871 bp, 20 predicted proteins | sample RumenRJG_02DNA_FD_189096 | JGI IMG/M metagenome (GOLD analysis project Ga0256405, IMG submission 189096) | Bovine rumen microbial communities from Lethbridge, Alberta, Canada - RJG_02 | ecosystem: Host-associated > Mammals > Digestive system > Stomach > Rumen | place: Canada: Alberta... | reverse complement strand
GTTAAATACAAACCACAACAAATGACAACAGGATCAGGATAAAGAAATTTAGTTGATAGCGTAAGTTTTCACAAAATTGATTTTGTGATATTCCGCCGATCGTGTTGTCGCCATAAATCTGGCTTATCTACGCTAATTCTGACTGTTTTTTTAGTAAAATAGGTCTGAAAGATGGGTATTAAGGTGTTTTGTCGATGCAGGTGTTCTCTTCCTTGCTGTATCAAGGAAGAGCAGTGCTGTGGATTACACTCTAAATTTTTCTCTATTCTAACTTTTAATGGGCATAAAAATGTTCCATATTCACGGGGCTCAAATTCATCTCCTTCTACTGTCAAATGTGGTGCAAGGAAAAATTGACAGCCGCTATGTATGCTACCGAGGTGCTAGTCATGTTGAAATATTAAAACACTTTAAACACATGAAGATATCTTAAAATGTTCATTTAGAACTGTAACAAAGTACCTCTTCATTTTTTTAATTTTTGAGATGAATTAACAATGTTTCTGTAATAAAGGCGTTTTTTCTTGATAAGTTTTTTATTTTTTCAGATAATTAGCATTGGAAATGTGTTTGTCTGAATCCATGGTATATATCCGTTGTATTGGCTGATTGCTGTTAATTTATATTTTTAAGAAAAGTCTATGAAATATTTTTGCCTTTTACTTGCCGTTTTTTCCTCGCTGCTTTTGGTAGGATGTAAGGAAAGCCTTTACGCTAACATCTCTGAAAAAGATGCTAATGAAATGTTATCTGCACTGTTGCGTCGCGGAGTACAGGCAGAAAAGGTTAGTGAAGGAAAGGGATTGTATTACGTTGCAGTAGAAACTGAGGATATGGTGAGGGCTTTAGATATCATTAGGGAGAATTCACTGCCTAGAACTGATTATAAGAGTCTTGGTACGGTTTTTTCTGGTGATGGCATGATTTCATCACAGTTAGAAGAACAGGCTCGCTTTGCTTATGCTTTATCTCAAGAACTGTCTGACACCTTTTCTAAAATTGATGGAGTTTTGGACTCAAGAGTGCATGTTACTTTGGTTCAACACGAACAAGCATCTGGCATTACTACACCTCCTTCGGCTGCGGTTTTTATTCGCCATACCCCAACTTCACCTGTGGTAAATATGGTGGGTGAGATACGTGAAACGACCGCTAAGGCTGTACCTGGGCTTACTAGAGAAAGAGTCAATGTTATGCTTGAGGATTATCGTGAAAAGATCCTCCCTCCTGCTTTGAAAACAATTCCATGGTATTTGCGTAGTGAAGTTTTGGCTGGTTTGGGTTTTTTAGGTGGAGTTGTCTTGTCCTTACTAATTCTTTTGGTTATGTATAAGCGCAAAGTTGTTTCATTCTCTTTTGTCAAGACTCAAAAGGAAGAAAAAGAATCCTAATTGTGGATATTAGACATGGCCATGAACAGAGATTTTGTATTACATCTGCTTACTGAAAAACGCGAACTTTTAAAAAGAATTGTTGATGAAACAAGCAGTAATGGGTTTAGTCTTCCCTCGGTAATTGCTAATACACCACTTGAAGCAATGATTATGGAGAAGGGCAGTCTCAGACGTCGTTTCATGTCGGCAAAATCACTGTACTTTGACTTTGAAAATCCCTTTAATCGTTTCTTTCTGTTAACGGATGAGGAGAGATGTAATCTTGAAAAACTCATCTGCTGTGTTGTGAGTACGAATATCGTAAAAAATGAAGTGAGAAAGCAGTATGTGTTGTCCTTCATTGATATTCTAGGTGAGTCTGGTTACCGTTTTGCATTAGAGCGCGGAAGTCTTTATCTACCAAGTGAACTTCGTGAACATATAATTTCCTTTTTTGAGAATAAGACTGAATGTCTGAAAAAGGCAGGTACACTTGTGGTAGAGACTCTTCTTGATAGAGCAGATGAAAAATGTAGTCACCATTACAATTATTTTCGTAAAACACTCCCGATTTCACTTTCTGACAGCGAATTTGAGCAGATTTATAAGTGTACAATTAAGGTACTGTCTTTGGAGATAGATAGAAAATGGCAGAATATTTTCAGTTAAAAAATCAAAAAGACTGGAGTCCAAAGCCAGGCAGCAAGGTTATCAAAGCAAATGAATTTGCACGTTTGTCTGAGGCTAACGAACTTTTAAAAAATGTTCATGAGTCTGCTGTAGAAGCGGGGAAAAAAGCCGAGGAGCTATATAAGAAACGTTACAATGAGGGCTATGAAGTTGGCGTCGAAGAGGGCAAAGGTATCTATACAGAAAAACTGATGGATATGGTTATGGGACAGGTGGATTCCATTGAAGACCTTGAAAAACAGTTAGTCACGGTAGTGATGGAGGCTGTTAACAAAATTATTGGCTCTTTTGATGAGAAGGAACTGGTGACAAAGGTTGTGCATCAGGGGCTAAATGCGGTGCGTGGCAGTAAGAGTGTAGTGATGCGTGTATCTTCGGCAGATGAAAAGATCCTGCATTCAACTCTTGCGAATTATCTTTTAGGTCGAGATAATCCAAGTGGCTATATCAATCTTGTGTCCGATCCCAATCTGCATACTGGTGATTGCATTATCGAAACGGAGCAGGGCGTGGTTGAGGCTAGTCTTAATTCACAGTTAAATATTTTAAAGAACAGTCTTGAAAATCATATTAAGAGGAAATAGTTGTGGCACTTGAATATATTGGACAGATCTTAGAAGATGCTGTGCAAAGTGTCTCCACTGTTGAGGTGCGCGGACGTGTGGAACAGGTTGTGGGTACGATTATCCATGCCGTTGTACCTGAGGTTAAGGTTGGTGAACTCTGTTTGCTGCGTACCCCTGGAGAAAGCGGGGTTCTTAAGGCTGAAGTGGTTGGATTTTCAAAAAATACCGCCTTATTGACACCGCTTGGAGATCTTGAAGGGATCTCATTTCATACTGAAGTTATTCCTACAGGACATGTTCTTTCTGTACCAGTGGGTGATGAGTTGCTTGGGCGAGTCATCAATGGTATTGGCGACCCTGCTGATGGCAAGGGGCCGCTTAATACGCATCAGTTTTATCCTGTATATGCAGATCCTCCTGCTGCTATGACCAGAAAACTTATTAGTAAACCTATAAGTCTTGGTCTTAGAGTTTTAGATGCTATGCTTACTTGTGGTGAAGGGCAGCGTTTAGGTATTTTTGCTGCTGCAGGTGGTGGTAAGTCCACTTTGCTGTCACAGATCATTAAAGGCTGTAGCGCCGAAGTCTGCGTGTTAGCACTTATTGGTGAGCGTGGTCGTGAGGTGCGAGAATTTATCGAGCATGATCTAGGTCCTGAGGGCCTTAAAAAAACTGTTCTAGTTATTTCAACATCAGATCGCTCATCCATGGAACGTCTTAAGGCTGCTTACACAGCAACTTCGGTAGCCGAATATTTTCGCGATCAGGGTAAAAGCGTACTTTTGATGATGGACAGTGTGACACGTTTTGGTCGTGCTCAGCGTGAGATCGGTCTTGCTGCCGGAGAACCTCCAACAAGGCGTGGTTTTCCGCCTTCGGTTTTTTCTACACTGCCTAAACTTATGGAAAGGGCTGGTAACTCTGATAAGGGATCAATTACCGCTCTGTATACGGTACTTGTAGAAGGTGACGATATGACTGAGCCAATTGCTGACGAAACTCGTTCCATTCTGGATGGTCATATTATTCTGTCACGTAAACTTGCGTCTAAAAACTTTTATCCTGCCATTGATGTTTTGGCTTCAGTGAGTCGTGTTATGAATGCCATAGTTACTCCTGAGCATAAAAAAGCGGCTGGAAAACTGCGTAATATTCTTGCTAAGTATCAAGAAATTGAACTTTTGGTACAGTTGGGCGAGTACAAAAAGGGAGCAGATCCTGAGGCTGACAATGCTCTTGAAAAAATCGAGGGGATTAATAATTTTCTTAAGCAGGGGTTAGGAGAAAAAACCTCGTTTGAGGAGACTATTGCTATGCTTGAACAATGTGTTTCTTAAATTAATTTGTCTGGTTTTATGTCATGTTAGAATTTCTTCCTGTATTTATAGCAACATTGTTTCTGATTATTTTTGTCAGCCATATTAATGAGAAATATCTTAAACTTTCTCATGAAATTATGCTGATGCTTTTTTCTTGCATAGTTTGCATCATTACGATGATTTGCTATGGTTTTTTTAAAAATGACAATTTCTATATGGTGGTTGTTGATTTGCAACCATTGAATTTTGAAAGCTTTCTGTTGAATGGTGCCTTGTGTTTTATGCTGTTTGCAGGTTCGTGTCATCTGCGAATTCGTGACTTTAAGGCTCAGCTAAGAAATGTCTCAGTCCTAGCCTTTGTGGCCACTTTCTTAGGTACTGTATTTTATGGCTTGGTGTTCTACGCGTTATCGGAATTATTTTCTCTAAACATTTCTATCTATGTATGTCTGATGTTTGGCAGTATTGTTTCTCCAACTGATCCGATTGCGGCCACAAGTATTCTTAATAAATACGCACTTCCAAAAAAGACCTCTTTTCTTATCGAAGGTGAATCTCTATTAAATGATGGTGTAGGAGTAGCCCTTTTTGTACTTTTTTCAGGTCTGGTCTCTACACAGAGTCAGGGCGGAAACATGTTTCTGCTAATGCTTGATCAAATATGTGGTGCAGCTGTTATTGGCGCTGGTGTGACCTACGTGTCACTGTACTTTTTTAAGAACAGTACTAATTTTAATCAGCATATCTACGTCAGTCTTTTTGCGGTGTCTCTATCCTATTATTTAAGTCAGGTCACAGGCTGCTCAGGTCCAATAGCGTCAGTGGTCTGCGGAGTTTGCTTTTCATCGTGGCGAGATGATCTTCTTGCAAACGAATTTTCCTTTAAGGAATTTGATTTGTGCTGGGCAACGCTTGACAATTTTCTAAATTCTGTCCTTTATGTCATCATGGGAATTTCCATGATCTTCATCTTTCAGTCAGATCTCGTATTTATTGTATCCTTAATTGCGATTGTAAGTAACTTTATAGGTCGTGGTGCCTCTGTTTTTGCTTGTACTTTTTTTATGAAGGATGTACCAGATGGTTTCAGCAAAAAAGGTTTTACATTACTCTTAACTTGGGGAGGATTACGCGGCGCTCTGTGTATTGCTCTTGCCATGTCCTGTAAAAATCTGGTAGGGGTTGAGACCTTTCATCACATCATGGCGGGTACCTATGCGCTGGTATTTTTTACCACCATTTGTCAGGGACTGACTGTGCCATTGGTATACTCTAAGATTGGACATGATTAGATGCTCCACAATCGATAATTGCTGACAAAAGCGTGTTAAAATAAACGCTTTAAGAAAACATTTTAATCTCATATATCTTGTTATTATGGCTATAAAATCCTTTTTAGACGAACAAAAAAAACGTCGTACCTTTGCTATTATTTCCCACCCTGATGCCGGTAAAACCACAATTACCGAAAAAGTCCTGCTGTTTGGTTCTGTTATTCAGCGTGCAGGCGAGGTAAAGGCACGTGGCTCTACTGGAACTTTTGCTCGTTCTGATTTTATGGATATGGAAAAAGAGCGTGGTATCTCAGTTTCCACTTCGGTAATGCAGTTTCCATATAATAACTGTATTGTCAATCTTTTGGATACTCCAGGTCATGAGGACTTTTCAGAGGATACCTATCGTGTGCTTACGGCTGTAGACTCCTGTCTTATGGTTATTGATGCCGCCAAGGGTGTTGAAGAGCGTACTCGTAAACTTATGGAAGTAACCAGGTTACGTGCCACACCTATTCTCACATTTATGAATAAGTTGGATCGTGAGACTCGGGATCCTCTAGATTTGCTTGATGAAGTTGAAAAGGAATTGAATATTGCCTGCGCGCCTATTACCTGGCCTATTGGATCAGGTAAAAGATTCCGTGGTATCTACCATCTATTAAAAGATGAGGTAAGACTTTATCATTCAGGTGAGGGCTTTCATATTCAAGAGGCTAGAATTATAAAAGGCCTCGATAATATTGAACTGAATACTGTTTTAGGAGAGGATGAGGCTGAGGCGCTGCGGGATGATATCGAATTAGTAAAAGGAGCCTCCAACGAATTTTCACTTAAGGATTTTCTAAACGGAAAACAGACTCCTGTATTCTTTGGAACGGCTTTAGGTAATTTTGGCGTGGACTGCATGCTCGATGGCTTGACTTCATGGGCTCCATCTCCATTACCTCGCGAGGCAACAGAACGCAAGGTAGAGTCAACAGAAGAGAAAATGAGTGGCTTTATCTTTAAGATCCAGGCCAATATGGATCCCAAACATCACGATCGTATCGCCTTTATGCGTATCGTATCTGGATCCTATCATAAAGGCATGAAACTGCATAATGTACGCTTAGGCCGAGAAATTATCGTATCTGATGCTGTGACCTTCATGGCTGGTGAACGTGAAATGGCCATTGAGGCAGTTAGTGGTGACATTATTGGTCTGCATAATCATGGTACTATGCGGATCGGGGACACTTTTACCGAAGGAGAGTCTTTGCATTTTACCGGTATTCCTAATTTTGCCCCAGAACTTTTCAGACGCATTCAGTTAAAAGATCCTTTAAAGCAGAAACAGTTACAAAAGGGACTGATGCAACTTTCAGAAGAAGGTGCTGTACAGGTATTCAGGCCAGTTATCAACAATGATCTGATTGTAGGAGCAGTAGGAGAATTGCAGTTTGATGTTGTGGTATCTAGGCTTAAGCATGAGTATAATGTGGATGCCAAATATGAGTCCGTAGCCGTGACCACGGCACGCTGGCTTGAAAGTGATGATCCTAAGGCCGTAAAAGAGATTATGGATAAGGTCCCACAATCTTTGGCATATGATGGAGCAGACAATCTCACTTTCCTTGCTACCTCCGTAGTTAATCTCAATCTTAATCAGGAACGCTATCCTAAGGTACGTTTCCTTTCTACAAGAGAACACTAGATGTTCTACGATGCTCATCTGCATGGGGGTATGTTTCCTGATTTGGGGCATTTGCTAAAAAAACTTAAACAGGAAGAAATTGCTCCACTTTTGGTAGGGACTACGCTTGAGGAGAGCCTTAATACCCTCGCTTCTCTGTCATCCTTGCAGGTAAAGCCTTATGTTTTTGTGGGAGTACATCCGTGGTATCTTAATGCAAAGGGGGTGAACCTCGAGCTCCTACAAAAATGCTATGCGTCAGGAATGGTAACTGGTATTGGAGAATGCGGTCTTGATAAACGAATTGATACCGATATGCGCCTGCAGGAGGACGCTCTTAGATTACAACTCTCTTTTGCCAAAGAACACCATCTGTGTGTGAATCTGCATGTTAGAAATGCCCATGAACCGCTAAAGCAAATATTGCGTAACTATCAGGGAGCATGTCGCGGTTTCATACATAATTTTACCTTTTCGTATGAAGTTGCCAGGGATTATCTTGACCTAGGTTACAAACTTTCAGTTGGTTTTCATCTTTTAAAGACCACTCAAAAAATGGTTGATGTCCTAAAAAAAGTAGGTGTTTCTTCACTTGTACTTGAAAGTGATGCTGATTATCTGCATTCAGGACAATATGACGCATCATCCTTAAAAAAATGCCATGCTATTTTGGCTAAAATTCTGAATTTAGATAATCTGATGCTGTGTAATTCTCTTGAGAACAACATCAAAGAAATAACAGGTTGTTAGTTTATGTTTGCATATTTAGTAAAAGAAGATGAACATTTTGATGTAAACTTTGCTTGCGCACAGTTGTCCTCATCGCTTAAATGTAAGTTTCAAAAACTTTATGAAGGCGAAATTGATAATAATCGCGGTGCTTTATATAGAGTTGCGCTTAATGAACAGCATATGCATAACATAAATAACCTCCGTGTTTTTCTTGACTATGATATTCTGTTATCTGAAAAATTCCCGAGACTTGATGAAAGGGGACAGCTCTGTCTTGATATGGATATGACTTCAGTGCAGATTGAGGGAATTGATGAACTGGCACGTCGTCTTGGAGTATTTGATAAGGTATCCTCAATTACCCATAGCGCTATGGAAGGACATCTTGATTTTAATGAGTCTCTGATTAGACGGGTTTCGATGTTAAAGGGAGGCAGTGTCGAGGTTATCAATGAGGTGCGCAATACTATGCCGGAAACACCTGGGTTAAATTCTCTTTTAACCCTTGTTAAGACCCATGGCTGGGTTACCGGAATCTGCTCTGGTGGTTTTGAACAGTTAATCAGTGCCTTGGATGAAAAATATCATTTTGATCTTATTTGTGCCAATTCTCTTGAAATTGCTGACGGTTATCTTACGGGAAAAGTAGATAAGCGTATTGTGAATGCGGATGTTAAAAGTGAGGGCGTGCTCTCCCTTAAAGAAAAATTTAATATAAGACAAGAGCAGATAATTGTGGTCGGAGATGGAGCCAATGATCTCAAGATGATTGAGATAGCAGGACTAGGGGTGGCTTATCATGCCAAAACGGTAGTACAGAAGAATGCTCCATTTGCTCTCAATCATTCCTCATTAGCGGCACTCACTCTGCTTTTGGAACTTTTTAACCATGTCTAAGAGTAAAAGTGTTTTCGTCTGCGCTAATTGCGGCGCACATTACAGTCGCTGGCAGGGGATCTGCAGTGAATGTGGAGAGGCGGCTACTATAAGTGAAGTCCTTGAGTCTGCTGCCACTAATGCCGGTTCTCAGGCTGTTCAGCGGGCCTTAAGTGGTTTTGCCGGACAGAGCGGCAGCGGTATACAAAACTTGGGAACTGTGGATTTAAGTGAAAAACCACGTCTTTCTACAGGATACAGTGAGTTTGACAGAGTATTGGGTGGGGGCATTGTCAGAGGATCTGTGGTTCTAATTGGCGGTAATCCCGGAGCCGGAAAATCAACACTCCTATTGCAGACTGTGGGGATCTTAAGTGAGAGAAACCGGGTTTTGTATGTAACAGGAGAAGAGTCCCTCAATCAAGTGGCTCTGCGTGCACAACGTCTTAAGATTAACGCCCAAAATATCAGTATAGCGGCAGAAACGTCCATTGATAACATCTGCAGTATGGCTTGTACTGCCAAACCTGAAGTTTTGATAGTGGACTCTATTCAGGTGATGCATGTGCAGGGCATTGAATCGGCACCAGGTTCAGTATCACAGGTACGTGAAGGAGCGGCTGCTCTGACGCAGTTTGCCAAACGTACTGGTATTGCAGTATTTATGGTGGGGCATGTTACGAAGGATGGTACCCTTGCCGGACCGAAAATTCTAGAACACTGTGTAGACTGTTCGGTAATTTTAGAGTGCGGTACCGATGTCCGTTATCGCACTTTACGCTGTCAGAAGAACCGTTTTGGTGCTGTCAACGAGATTGGGGTCTTTGCTATGACTGATGCCGGTCTTAGAGAAGTAAAGAATCCATCGGCTATTTTTTTGTCCCGTCAGGATACCGTGGCAGCCGGTTCTCTGGCGATGGTCACCTGGGAAGGAACTAGACCGCTCCTAGTTGAACTGCAAGGACTTGTGGATGTTTCTCTGTACTCTAATCCGCGCCGTCTTACCATTGGTACCGATCAAAACCGGCTCTCAATGTTGCTTTCCGTGTTACACCGTCATGCAGACTTTAGTCTTGCCGATCAGGATGTCTTTGTTAATGTTGTTGGTGGTGTCAAGGTTGAGGATACTTCCTCAGATGTTCCACTGTGTCTGGCGCTACTCTCTTCATTTCTAAACAAGCCAATTGATAAGGGAACTATAGCCTTTGGGGAGATTGGTCTTACAGGTGAAATAAGGCCTGTGCCATATGGACAGGAACGGATCTTAGAAGCCGTTAAGCAAGGTTTTTTGCGGGTTATTGTGCCGTATGATAACGCACCACGCAGAACACTCACAGGTGTGGAGGTAGTACCTGTGAGAAGAGTGACTGAACTTATGCAACTGATCTGAGTCTTTTATTTGCTTGATACTAGGGAATGGACTAAACGCAGAGCAATAACAAGACGATCCTCATTTTTAAAACGTACTTCCATTGCCTTGCCTATAGATGCTAGATCCTGCTGTACCGTTGCCATCTTGCTCTCATCAAGATCATCCGAGTATTTATCGGTAAAATTCATGAGATACTCTGTGGTTTTTTCAATTTTAGGTAGAACTTTGTTGACAATTGAGAGCGAACGTCCTGAAGCATTTTCAATTAGTTCTAGTATCTTTGGATACAGATCAAAGTGTCCGTGAGACATGTAATCAACGAGATGATTGCAGAAAGAGGATACATCTTCATAGGATGGATAACAGATGTCATTTTTATTTGAAGAGCGGGACAGAGAAACATTGAGGATCTTCATATAAAGGATCACCAATTCCTGTCTAGCCTTAATCATTTCATTAATCCATGAATACTTGGCATCTACATCTTGGAACTTTGTATTAAAGCATTTTGCGAATGTTGATTCTGGCATGGATACCTCCCTATAGTCGTTTTTTTTAAACTAACATAAATTATGTCAGCTATAAAGTAGTTAGCATCAAATTGTTATAAAGCCTCACATATTTAAAACGTCTTTAAATATATACAGTTATATATTGTGTATGTACAAAAAAGGCTTCTGATTTAGCAAAAGCCTTATATGTATTTTAAGAGTACTGTTATTTCTTAGCAGTTAACAGTTTGTTCTCATGCAATTCTTTTTTGTAGCGCTGCACAGAAGCGGCAAATTGTTTGCGAGAATGGTTGTTAACTTCAAAATGCCGGCTATCAAGACTAACCTTAAGAGGATTTACAGGACGACCATTGATCCTTACTTCATAGTGCAAATGCGGACCTGTGGAAATACCTGTGTTACCGGAGCGGGCTATAACAGTTCCCTGTTTGACCCTTTGTCCTGGTTTTACGTTAAGTTTGGAGAGGTGCATGTACACTGTAGAAAGCCCACCGGCATGACGTATAGTCAGAAAGTAGCCTGCAGTGCGTGAAAAAGTAGCCTTGTCCACGATGCCATCAGCAGGAGCGGTGACAATTGTACCTACAGGTAAGCCGAAGTCTACACCATTATGTGGTCTTATTATTCCTAACACCGGATGCCGACGATATGGATTGAAGTTCGATGTCACCTTAACCTTTGTACGGAAAGGAAAACGAGAGAAGGTGGCTCTGTTTGAGTTTAGACCTTTCTCATCATAGTATTTACCGTCTTGAGTGTTAAGATAGGTTGCTAATTTTCCGCCATGCCTTAACTTGAGTTCAACCGCACAAATTTTGCCCTTACCGCGTGCTTCAGTAAAGAGTACACGCATACTGTCACCTGCGGAGATGTTTTTGGAGAACTGTACCTTACCCTTGAACATTCTGACAATATGATTGATTTCTGAGTAGGTGATACCTGCCTTGTTGGCAGCACTTGAGAAGGATTCACCTTTGTTAATGGTGACAACCACCAAACGCCCACGACTCTCGATAGGGGAGAGTTTCTGTTTAGGCTCCTCTTTTTTGGCAATAACTACAGGTTTCTCCTGTTTTTTGTCCTTGTTGGCATTGGCCGGAGCTAACTCTTTGTTTTGGGCTGTAAGATTTTGAGGTTCAGCCTTTACCGGATCACGCGAAGCAAGAGTTAAAGCTTCAGTAATGCTACTGTCGTCCATCGTGTAGGAGTTTATTTTTTCACGTTTTACGGCAAAAACGCCACTTTTGTCAGTCTTAAAAAAACGTAACTGTTCACTTTGGGAAATAGGTTTAATAAGTACAACCAAATCTCCCTTTATGTCTAGCAAAAAGGAAATATTTTCACCAACCTTAACAGCATTGATGCTGTTACGGTATTCTTTATGCTCATTGATGATATTAGCCAAGGTTGACACACTGATATTAAGATCAGAAAATACGGAATAGATGGTGTCACCCTTCTGAATATTTTCGGTTATCCATTTACCCTGACTGTCATCAGGTAATGGCAGCTCCTCATTATTCTGTTTGGCAAGTGAGACTAGTTCTTCATCTAGTTTGTCATCGGAATCGGCAAGTTCTGCATCATTTAGAGTGTCATCGTAATTTTCAAGGGCTTCAGCTTTTTTCTGATTGCCAATTCCCCAAAGCTCTGCCAAAGGTACCTGTTCAGTTTTGTGTGCTGGTTCATAAGCCAACAGTTCAGAGGTAGTGAGCATTTCGCCGTCTTCATCGGGTACAAAAAACTGATACACCTCGCGATTTGTTGCAAGTGCAAGACTTAGAACAAGAACAAAAACGGAAAAAATTGCTTTGTAGTGTTTACCAGTTAATGGTCCTTTCCATTCTGGAGAGACTGTAGCCTCTTTAGAAATAAAATCTTCAAAAATCATTTGGTTATCATTAGATGAGTCTTGGTTTTTACAACAAACAATATCTGCCACAGTTATCCACCTACTTTTTTGACAAAGAACTCACCTTAGAAAGGAATAACCAGTAAAAGGTTCATAAGAATCCTTCTAAACAGAGTTCGCGTTTTTTCAACGCTGTAGGCTTGTAATTGCGGTAGTCAAGACTGTGAAATAATTGTTATATATTTTTATATGGATTATTTTAGCACAGTAATTAAGAATAATTTCTAGTGATTGAGTTATTGAGATAAAAATTTATTATGAAAATTAAAAAGTTGAATGTATATCGCAAAAAATAAGAGTTTTCTTGGGATTTTGGTTTAAACTATTAAAGCTCTCAAGTGTAAATTTTGCTTAAAATAAGAGCTGTTTAAAAAATTTGTAATGGAGTGCAGCGTGATATTTGGTGATAAATTCTTTTTGATGTTAAGAGACCTTTCTCCTTGGCGCCAAAGCCTTTTTGCACTTGTGCTTGCACAAAGACAATACCCTAATTATGCACTTTGGTGTGATGTTAATAATGTCAGAGGTGGCAAAAAAGCCTATGCTCAGACGCTTGATACCATGTGGGAATTTCATACGGATAAGTTCAATCATATTGATTTAGAAAAACTTTTGGATGATTTTGAACCTTATCTCCTAAAAGATGAAGAAAAGAACTTATCGGTAGGTGATCTTTATTCCCTAGATGCAACTCTTTCTCTTTCTGCGGCTATTCTGGCAATTATTCTGCATGAGGGTGAGGAGGCAGAAATGGCATGTCGTGCTTCGCTTGGCGGTGTGGTGCGCAAAATTGAGCAGGATGAGGATGCTGAATTTTCTGATGAACAACTTCGGGAAATGCCGAGCGTTGATGATGAGGTATCCTTTCAGGTGGAGGTTCTAAATCAGATTAATAATTCACCTCGCTCAAAAGATCTGACGCTTAAACTAAAAAAAATGGCTCTTCGTGATGGTCTTTCCAATATCGGTTTATCACTTGAGGATTAACATCAGGAGTATAAGCCCTCATAAAGCAGGATCATCCCTGAAAGCATAGATACTATGGAGAAGATAAGTCGTATTGTTTTGGTCGGCAATTTAACGAGGAGGGAGGTCCCAAGAAATGAGCCTAAAAATGCTGCAATTATCATTATAGGAACCCATTGCCAGTAGATACCGGTGAGTGTGCCGACGGTAAAGGCTCCCACTGCGTTCCAGATAAAGGCTACAAAAATCATGGTATGCATGATAGCCCGTTTGAGACTTAAGCCGAATACCATCGTCAGTGTGAGTGTGGAAAAAAGTCCCGCGCCTGATGAAATAGAGCCTGAAAACATCCCAATGAGCATGATGAGCAGAGTTCCTGTAACGGTTCTAAGACGTGAACGATGTTCAATATTGGAAGTGCCGAATGAACGCTGCAGTAGTGTGTACATTCCTGTCAGAATGATGAAGATCCCAAGACAGATTTCGGCTTTGGCAGGATCGGCAGCCACAATAATAAACGAGCCTAGAACCACACTGATGTTGCCAAGCACCAGCATGATTAAGGCTACACTCTTGTCAATTTCAAAGGTCGAGAGTGTCTGTTTTTTAGCCAGAGCCCCCACTCCGAGAAACACCACTGCCACCTTGTGGGTGCCTAAGGCAACGGTAAAAGGCAGCCCCAAGAAAATAAGCAGTGGAAACTGAATAAAACCAGCTCCTCCTCCTGAGACGCTGGCAAAAAGATTAGCAACAAAGGTAACAGTGAACAGAATTCCCTGTTTTATGATTTCGTCACTCACTTTGTTTTTTGCTGTTCCTCTCTTTTAATAGCGCGGTAGGCTATATCTTTGCGATAGAACATACCATCAAAGTGGATGTTTTCAATGGCTCTATAGGCCTTGTTACGCGCTTCACTGACACTTTCACCTAAGGCAGTTACACAAAGTACTCTGCCACCCTTGGTAACGATCTTATCCCCTTTGTCTGCAGTGCCTGCTTGGAAAATCTTGATATCTTCAGAAGTTTTGGTATCAAGACCGGTAATCACATCCCCAATACGAGGTGCTGAAGGATAGTTATGGGCAGCCAAAACCACACCGACACTCTTGCGCTCATCGTAGTCAGCCTTTTCGTGTAGAAGTCCGCCATCGGTGCAGGCTTTATAGCACAAATCTACAAGATCTGAGCGCATTCTCATCATGATAGGCTGGGTTTCTGGATCGCCAAAACGACAGTTGAATTCTACTACTCTTGGATCGCCATTTTCGTCAATCATAAGTCCGGCATAGAGAAAGCCTCGATAAGGATGTCCATCTTCTGCCATGCCACTTAAGGTAGGTTTGATAATGCGTTCCATAACTTTGTTATAAACTTCAGGAGTAACCACTGGCGCAGGTGAATAGGCTCCCATACCGCCGGTATTTGGCCCTGTATCCCCGTCACCTACGCGTTTATGATCCTGCGAGGTCGCCATAGGCAGAGCATTCACCGTATCAGACATGACAATAAACGAGGCTTCCTCACCCTGCATGAATTCTTCTATAACAATGCTGGTTCCGGCATCTCCAAACTTGTTATCATCCAGCATCATATGCACCGCACTTTCGGCTTCTGCCAAAGTCATGGCGACTACTACTCCCTTTCCTGAGGCTAAACCGTCAGCCTTGATCACAATCGGAGCACCTTTTTGTCTGATATAGGCAATGGCAGGAGCGGTGTCAGTAAATACTTCATATTCAGCAGTAGGTATATGATGGCGTTTTAAAAAATCCTTAGTAAAGGACTTTGAACCTTCAAGACGTGCTGCCGCCTTGGATGGTCCGAAAATCCTAAGACCTTCTTGTGTAAAGAGGTCGACAATTCCTGCTACAAGGGGAGCCTCAGGGCCCACAATGGTAAGATCAATGTTTTCCTTTTTGGCAAAAGACAGTAAACCATTAAGATCCCCTGTATCAATATCAACGTTTATTACATGTGGTTCCTGCCTCGTGCCAGGATTGCCAGGAGCAACAAATACGGTAGTCACCAGTGGAGACTTTGCAGCTTTGTAGGCTAGGGCATGCTCGCGTCCACCACTGCCAATAACTAAAACCTTCATAAATATCCTTATCCTATATGTAACAGATTAATGACGGAAATGACGCATTCCGGTAAAGACCATGGCTATACCATGTTCATCGGCAGCCTTTATAACTTCTTCATCACGAATAGAACCGCCAGGCTGAATAATTGAGGTGATACCATGTTCGGCTGCGGCATCTACACCATCACGGAATGGGAAGAATGCATCTGAAGCAAGAGCGGCTCCCTTAAGTGAAAGTTTTGCCTCATCAGCACGCAGACAGGCTATCTTAGCAGAGAAAACTCGTGATGTCTGTCCGCATCCGATGCCAAGTGTCTGTTTGTTATTGGTATAGACGATAGCATTGGATTTAGTGAATTTGCAGACTTTCCAAGCAAACAGCATTTCGTCGAGTTCGGCATCCGATGGTTTTCTTTTGGTTACAACCTTAAGATCCTCTCGTCTTACTACTTCGAGATCGGCTTCCTGAACTAAAATGCCGCCATTAACGCGTTTATAATCAAGGCGCTTGGTTGCATTCTTAAGTTCACCTGTGACCAATAGCCGTACGTTTTTCTTGCGCTGTACTTCGATGATGGCATCTTCTGTGGCTTCAGGTGCGACAATTACCTCACAGAACTGACGATCAAGGATGGCTTTGGCTGTTTCTTTGTCAAGGGTACGGTTAAAAGCAATGATCCCGCCAAATGCGGATTCGCTGTCACATTTGAAAGCAGCCTCATAGGCCTTGAGAATGTCAGTACTTAAGGCGACTCCACATGGATTAGCATGCTTTACGATTACGCAGCAAGGTTCTTCAAACTGGCGTACACACTCTATTGCGGCGTCAGTGTCAGCTATGTTGTTGTAGGATAGTTCCTTACCCTGCAACTGTACTGCAGTGGAAATACCTGCATCGGTAGCATTTAATTCTCTATAGAAGGCAGCATTTTGATGAGGGTTTTCTCCATAACGCATACTCTGTACTTTTTTGAAATTAAGGTTAAGAGTACGAGGCATGAGAGGCAAGGAGATTTCATCTTTACCATAATCATGAACCTTGTTGCCAAAATAGTTGGCAATACTGCTGTCATAGTGTGCGGTATGCTCAAAGGCTGCTACAGCAAGATCGAAACGGGTTTCGTAGGTTAGTGCATTATTGTGTTCATCCATTTCCATAATAATACGTTTGTAGTCATCAGTTCGGACTACAATCGCTACATCGCGGCAGTTTTTGGCTGCAGCACGAACCATGGTTGGACCACCTATATCAATATTTTCAATGGCTGTTTCCAAAGGACTGTTCTCTTTGGCAACTGTTTTTTCAAAAGGGTAGAGATTAACAACCACAAGATCGATTGGAACAATACCATGCAATGCCATAACTTCATCATCAGTGCCGCGTCTGCCAAGAATACCTCCGTGAATTTTAGGGTGAAGAGTTTTAACTCTGCCACCCATCATTTCAGGAAATTCCGTATATTCAGAGACCTCTTTAACGGATACCCCGTTTTCGGCCAAGAGTTTTGCTGTTCCTCCGGTGGAAAGAATGGAGACTCCGCGCTTGGTTAGTTCTTTGGCAAAATCTACAATCCCATCTTTGTCAGAAACGCTGATGAGGGCTCGTTTCACAGTTCTTAACAGAGAATCCATGATAATTAGTTTGCTCCTATATAAATTTAAGGTCTGAATTTGAGATTTTTTAGTTGCATTGCGGTAGTTACTGAATGCAATAATTACCCATGGTGCATGGGGGATAATAAATCCGGCTATATTCTAGCAACAAGTGCTTTAAAAATCGCCTGCTGATTTTTTTGTTTATTTTTGCTTTGTATTTGTGCATAGTATTTTGTATGTGAGCGCAAATGTTATGCTAAATAATTTTACCTATATTATTAAAATTTTTAAGTAGGTTTGATGTGATGCATTTGGTATTGATTTTGGAAAACATTCAAAGTTTAAAAATGAATGTCATATATATGACATTTGTAATGTTAAAGATATATAAATCTTAATTATAATCAATATTCTCATTTTAACTAAAAATTGTGGATTTTTTGTACATATGCTATGCTTTCTTTAAAAGAGAGGAATGTGATATGTCTGATAAACCGTTAAAAGAATTAGCCGCCATGCTTAAAATTGAGATCGGGGATGAAATTGATGCTTTTTTGAATGATCTTGAAAATCTTATCGCAAATAAAGAGCAAGATGTGTCTTTATCAGCTATTGAAGAACGTATTGCGCGTTTACATATCTGTACTCGTGAACTTTATGCCACACATTTTGGAAAAATATTGTCCTATCTGCCTTGTGATGATTTTTTTTCAAAAAAAAACTGAATTTTTCACAGCAGCAGATATTTCTTAAGTGTAAGGACATAAGAGCCAAAACTATAAAGACTCTTTTAGGAAATGTAACTTACAACAGAAGGATCTACGTCCCTTCTGATGATAAAAGTCGTAACCTCTTGATGACTTTGTATCATAGAAATTCTTTTGTTCCTCTTGATGATTATCTTAATATTACCATTCTTCCCTATAAAATTACTGTACTTATGATGCTAAAACTTGCACGCATGGGAATGCAGTATTCTTCATATCAGGCTATGAGCCAGGCTCTAAAAAAACATGATGATATTTTTCTAAGTGATGATGAATTGCGATATGTTTTGAATTACATCGCGACTTTTGCCTATTTGAACAAACTTCAAGAGGCAAGAGAGTGTCTACACTTGTTTTCAGACTCTAACGATGAAAGAGCGTTTGAGCTTTCAAAAAAAACACACGGAACTCTGTACGTAGAAATACTCGGTGGTGAACTTCATGCTCTTGAAGCATATTTTAGTAATGAATCTGTTGAAATGCCCAATTTTATGGGTAAAGATCATGCAGATAGAGCAGTGTTTGATGTGCATTGTTTTGATGAGAAATCTCATATTGATCCAAATGATGCGCACTTGAGTGCAGTGACGGTTTATTCCGAAAAAAATATTGTAAAACTGCATGCTAAAACAGAACCTCAAGGCACAGAAAGAGAAAGGTTAATTCATCGCGATATGGTTATCTGCGGGCACAATAAAATGGAATTTATGCAACTGCTTTATGGGGCACTCGCTAAATCCAAAATACTAGAGCACGAGACTCTTGTGCTATTAGGTGACGGATCTAGACTTTTTCATGATTTAGCAGTGCATCTTAGAACAATTCTTCCTAAAAATATTCGTGTAATTGAAATTGTCGACTATGCCTTTTTGGAGAAATTTATTACAGATTGCGCAAGACAGACTTTCAAGTCCATGCGTGGCATGCGTGCTTTTGCAAGCAAGCTTCTCTGCCTGTTGTGTGAAGGAAAATATCAAAAAGCGTTAGAGTGTATTTCCTTATATGAGTTAAAAGACAATGCCAATAAGGTGCTGTATGAATTCTTTTTAAAACATAAGCAATGTCTCAACTATGCTCTGTTTCTCAAAAAAGGGTATCTCATAGGAAAAGGTGAGGTTGAAGAACACGAACGGCAGATTTTTGAAAAGCGTTTAACTATCAACTTACATAGCCATAATTGCAGGCTGAAACAATATTTTTTGAATCTTATGCTTTCCTACGATAACGGTAATTTTTATCATGAAATAGGTGATGCGCTTATACAAGCCTTTTCTGAAGGTATGTTGCCGTCTGTTAAAAAATCCACAAAAAATAGTTAAATATTTTTAATATATTTGTAGAGAAAAATTAATATCAGAAATGTATTTAAATAATTTTTTAAGAAATAATCTGAATTTTTTACTAAATTTCGTCTATAATTCTTAATGTACGTTAAAAACAAAGTGAGTAGGTCTCTTTCTTTTTACGTATATCGTTTAAAAATTTAGAAGCCTTTTATTACAAGAATATTTTTTTTGAGGGAATATTGAGGGATTTTATATGAAAAAATCTGAGCTAATCGAACAGATTGCCAAGCGTTCTGGTTTGACTACTGCTGATGCACGTGGTGGACTTGAGGCTTTTGTTGCCACTGTGACTGATGCCCTATCCAGAGGTGATCGTGTTCAGTTGGTTGGTTTTGGTACTTTTAAAGTTACCCAGCGTAGAGCACGCGAAGGGCGTAATCCGCAGAATGGTGCTGTTATTAATATCCCGGCTACCAAGACCCCTTCTTTTAGCGCAGGTGCAGAATTAAAGAAAAGTGTCAATAAATAAGCATGAAGTTTAGATAAAAAGCCCCCCTTGCGTGGGGCTTTTTATCTCCCAATATATGCCCTTTTATTTAAAGTGAAGTGGTATTTATTAGCGATTCTAATAATTATGTCCTACTATTTATAAAAAGATATGTGAATATTGTCGTAGTTAAAAATCCTATTCAATCTGTAGTTATTTGACAATGTTTTTTGCTTAATAAATATTTTTGTGGGATTAGTAAATTAGTTACAAAAAGCTAATTGATGGTACAAGTCCAAACTATTTCTGCTAGTTGTTTAGAAAAGATCTTGTTTGTGCTATGGATATCTTTAGAACGCCAATCCCACAGAATTAATTACCGAACCATTTTTTTTAGTCTCTTTATTTTGGTCCACAAAAAAAATCTTTTTTTTTAATCCGAAAGGAAGTACGTCAAATTTTTTTTATTTTGTTTGTGCTATTTTTGTGCTATGGCTAGATCTAAACAGATCCTGTTCAAAAAAAACTGAGGTCAATTTCTTAACATATACAAAGGAACTTAACATGGCACTTCATGAAAAAGCAGGAAAAAAAGCAGAACTTTCCGATCTTGAGAATATTCCACGTCTGATGGCTTCCTACTATCTTAACAAACCAAATTTAGATGATCCTGAGCAGATGGTATCTTTTGGTACGTCTGGACACCGTGGTTCATCACTGAACGGTTCTTTTACCGAGTCTCACATTCTGGCAATTTCTCAGGCTATCGCTGAGTATCGTCAGAAAGAGGGAATTACGGGGCCTCTTTTCATTGGTATGGATACTCATGCTCTGTCTGAGGCTGCTCTGGCTACCGCAGTTGAAGTTTTGGGTGCAAATGGTGTGGAGGTTCGTGTTGAGCGCGATCATGGCTATACACCTACTCCTTCGGTTTCTTTTGCCATTTTGAATTATAACAAAGACAGAAATTCCGGTCTTGCAGATGGTATTGTGATTACTCCTTCCCATAATCCACCATCTAACGGCGGATTTAAATATAATCCAACGGATGGTGGTCCTGCTGGTACAGAGATCACTTCTGTTGTTCAGAATCGTGCCAATGAAATTCTTAAGAATGGACTTAAAGAGGTTAAACGTGTTGATTATTCCCAGGCAATAAAACTGCCTAATGTGCAAGAATACGACATGCTTTCACAGTATGTGGATGCATTGGGAGAAATCATTGACCTTGAAGCCATATCCAAGTCAGGTATTCGCATGGGAGTAGATCCTCTGGGCGGATCCGGACTTTACTACTGGGATCGTATTGCCGACCGTTATAAGTTGAATCTTAAGGTTGTAAATTATGCTGTTGATCCAACCTTCTCCTTTATGAGTATTGATCGTGACGGCAAGATCCGTATGGATTGCTCTAGTCCATATGCCATGGCCGGACTTATCAAAATGAAGGATGATTTTGATATTGCCTGGGGTAATGATCCTGATTACGACCGTCATGGTATTGTGTGCCACAGTGGTCTTATGAATCCAAATCATTATCTATCTGCCGCTATTAACTATATTTATACTCATCGTGAGAATTGGCCAAAGGAGGCTATGGTAGGTAAAACCGTAGTATCTTCAAATCTTATGAACCGCGTGGCCCAGGGACTTGGTCGTAAGGCTTATGAAGTTCCGGTTGGCTTTAAGTGGTTTGTGCCGGGGCTCTTTGATAAGTCACTGGCTTTTGGCTGTGAAGAGTCTGCCGGTGCTTCTTTCCTGCGCAAGAATGGTGATGTCTGGACTACGGATAAGGATGGAATTATTGCATCTCTGCTTTCAGCAGAAATTCTTGCCGTGACCAACAAAGATCCTTCTGAACACTATGAGGAACTTGTTAAGAAATATGGTCGTCCATATTATGATCGTGTTGATGCTCCTGCTAATACAGCACAGAAGGCCGCTCTTAAGAAACTATCTCCATCCGATGTTGAAGCCAGTGAATTAGCCGGTGAAAAGATTACCGACAAACTGACCTGTGCTCCTGGCAATGGTGCTGCAATTGGTGGTCTTAAGGTGGTCACAGAAAATGGCTGGTTTGCCGCCCGCCCATCTGGTACCGAGAACGTATATAAGATCTATATGGAGTCTTTCAAAGGTGAGGAGCATTTAAAGAGAATAGGTCAGGAGGCTGAGCAGATTGTGAGTGCCGCCCTGAAGAAAGCCGGAGTTTAATCACACTAGAAATACTAAAAGCGTAAAGGGGGCAAAGGCCCTCTTTTTTTTGGTTCAATAAATATTCCTGTGGGATCATCTTCTAGATTCATCCATAATCTTTAGAAATAGGTAATCATCATCAGGAATACCAAAATGTCTTCTTCTTAATGTTTTAATCATGTTATTGGT